>Ga0210404_10000056_pt1 | contig 92822 bp, 76 predicted proteins | sample IncBWH28MmetaG_FD_155455 | JGI IMG/M metagenome (GOLD analysis project Ga0210404, IMG submission 155455) | Forest soil microbial communities from Barre Woods Harvard Forest LTER site, Petersham, Massachusetts, United States - Inc-BW-H-28-M | ecosystem: Environmental > Terrestrial > Soil >... | reverse complement strand
AGCACCGGCCCCACCAGCGGCCCAGGCCCCGCAATCGCCGCGAAGTGATGTCCAAACACCACCCATTTATTGGTGACGAGAAAGTCGCGGCCATTCTCCAGTCGCTCCGCCGGAGTGGCGCGCAAGCCATCGAGGGCGAGAATCTTGGCGGCGATGAATTTGCTGTAGAAGCGGTACCCGAGCGCGTAGCAGCAGGTCGCCGCCACCACCAGCCACAGGGCGTTGATGGGTTCTCCGCGATGCACGGCCACCGCGCCCACTGCCACGGCGCCGAGCACTGCAACTGTTCCCCACCCCAAAATCGCAAGAGTCTTATTCATTCCCTTCCATCCAAGTGGAGCATTGTGCCGAAACTTGGGGCGCGGCGCAACGTGGTCATGTTCCTTAGTGTATTCGTCCCGCCTCAATTCCCTTTCCCCCGCCCAGGCTTGCGGCATAATAGAAAAATGGAGTTTGCTTTCCTTGATGAGCGTTGGCTCCCGAAGTCCGTTCTCTGTCTGCGTGACTACAACGCCAACAAATTTCTTCACGATCTCGTCGCTGGCGTCACCGTTGGCCTGGTCGCCTTGCCTCTGGCCATGGCCTTTTCCATCGCCTCTGGACTAACTCCACAGGCCGGCATCTACTGCGCCATCGTCACCGGTTTCCTCATCTCCGCTCTGGGTGGCTCCAAAACGCAAATTGGCGGACCCACGGGCGCCTTCGTCGTCGTCATCTCCGGCATCGTCGCACTTCACGGCGTCGATGGCCTCTTCATGTGTACCGTGATGGCCGGCGTCCTGCTGATGATCATGGGCATCGCCGGCATGGGCACGGCGGTAAAGTTCATCCCCCGCCCCGTCGTCATCGGCTTCACCAACGGCATCGCCATCCTGATCGCCAGCACCCAGGTGAAGGATTTCTTCGGCCTGCAACTCGCCAAGGTTCCGGGCGTTTTCTGGCAGCGCATGGAAGCCCTGGCCGCGAGCTTCCACACACTCTCCTACACTGCCACCGCACTGGCCGCGGGCACTGTGCTCGTAATGATTCTCTGCCGCGCCATCTCCAATCGCATCCCCGGCGCGATCGTCGCATTCCTGCTCGGCACCGCCGCCGTCATCCTGTTCAAGCTGCCGGTGGAAACCATCGGCTCCCGTTTCGGGGGAATCCCTTCCGGCTTGCCCCACTTTGTGATGCCCCGGTTTCGCGCCGACCTCATCCACGGCTTGCTCGGTCCCGCCCTGACGGTTGCCATGCTGGGCGCGATCGAATCCCTCATGTCGGCCGTGGTCTCCGATCGTATGAGTAACGACCGCCACAATCCCAACGTCGAACTCATCGGGCAAGGCGTGGCCAACATCGTTTCCCCCCTGTTTGGCGGACTCCCCGCCACCGGCGCCATCGCCCGCACTGCCACCAACATTCGCGCCGGCGCCCAGTCTCCGGTCGCCGGCATGATTCACGCCCTCACGCTGCTCTGCATCCTGCTGTTCGCGACGCCGCTGGTGCGCCACGTGCCGCTGGCCGTGCTCGCCGGGATCCTCATGGTAGTCGCCTACAACATGGGCGAATGGCGCGAGATTCCACAACTGCTGAAGCTCACGAAGACTGACATCAGCGTCTGGCTCGTCACTTTCGCTCTCACCGTCTTCGCCGACCTCACCGTAGCCGTCGAAGCCGGAATGATTCTCGCCGCTCTGCTTTTCATCAGCCGCGTCGCCTCCACCACCACCGTTTCCCAGGTCACCGACGAGTATGTCGAAGACGGACGCATGCACATCCTGCAAGACAAAGACATTCCGTACTACGCCACCATCTTCCGCATCCACGGACCGTTCCTGTTCGGCGCCACCGACAAAATCTCCGTGGTCACCGAGAACCTGCAGACGCTGCCCCCCGTGGTCATCCTCCGCCTGCGCAACATGAACGCACTGGATGCCACCGGACTATTCGCGCTGGAAGACACAGCCCGCCAACTGCACGCCACCAAGCGAACCTTGATTCTGTGTGGCGCGCGCGAGCAACCCGCCAGCCTGATTCATCAGGCCGAGTTCGAAGAAGTGGTCGGCGCGCAGAACATCTGTGACAACGTGCAGACCGCGCTCCGCCGCGCAGAGCAAGTCCACGACCAGTTGGAAAGCGCCGCCATCGGACTCAAGAGCTAGAAGCTCCTCCATCAGTTCCAACTTAAACCGTCGGGCTGGAGGTCTACGGTCAACCTGTGGTTGTGGAAGTGCCGCAGACTCTAGACGATCACTTCGGGGTAGGCCACGCTGCTCCGGAGTCATCGCGGCAGTGGTCAATATTGAACATCTAGACGGTGTTGGCTCATGCTCGGTACGATTGCCATCGCTGGCTTATCTCTTGAGTTGATTGGAGGGAGCAGACCTGAATGGCAAGTAAACGTTCTCCCGGTTTCAGTGCCACAGTTTTCCGCAAAAAGTTCCGTGCTGGGATGACTGTTCGCACTTACCGGGACAAAGAGGTTGTCTTTTCGCAAGGCGATAGGGCTGATTCTGTCTTCTACATCCAGAGCGGTACCGTGAAGCTCACGGCGGTCTCCTCGCGTCGCAAGAAAGCGATCATCGCCTTCCTGCAGCGAGGCAGCTTTTTTGGCGAAGGCTGTCTGGGAGGGCAGTCTCTGCGGATTTGCACGGCCCGATCAATTGGTCCCTCCACCATCACTCGATTGCTGAAGGAGAGCACGGTTCGCACGCTCAAGCGAGACCCGCGGTTTGCAGCGCTGTTTGTTGAGTATCTGCTTTCCCGGATTATTCGAATCGAGGAAGACCTGGTAGATCAATTCTTCAATTTCAGCGAAAGACGACTGGCCCGGGTTCTGTTATTGTTTGCGCAAATAACCAGGGAATCGAAGCCGGAATACCCCCTGAAGGTGAGCCAATCAACCTTGGCGGAGATGGTTGGCACCACACGTGCCAGGGTAAGTAAATTTATGAATGGCTTCAAAAAGAAGGGCTTCGTCCGCTACAACGGGGGCTTGCAAATAAATAGCGCACTGCTGGGGAACTTCCTGCAAAACCGGCCCATGTCCGTTAAGAACCAAGGGTAAACCCGGCGGGATGGCTCCCGCTCTCTCAAGAGCTTGAACGACCTCAGTATTAGCACTCGCCCAGGCAGTTTGGATGGACCTGGCAATTCAACTACTGACCGCGCACCTGGGCCAGGTTTCCAGATTGGCCGTGGCACTGTGATCGAGCTGGCTCCCTAGCCTGCGCGCCAGGCCGGCTTTCAATTACGCTGGTACGCGGCTACGCGGCGTTTCGCCTTGCGCGGATAGTGTTGCAAATATCGCAATTCATCAGCCCAGTTTCATCGGCTCTTGATGCATTTGCGTGATATCATCCCTCCGAACGCCGCTGCCCTAAAGCTGTTTCTTCAGTGGAGGTACACCCGTGAAGCCGAGAGTAAGTTCCCTGAGCAAGTTCGTCGTAATAGCAGTCTGCGTCATGTTATTCGGTTCGGTTGCGCAGGCGGGGACCGAAAAAGTGCTACACACATTTGCGTTCACCGACGGAGAGAACCCCTACACTGGCGTCGTTTTCGACGGCGCGGGCAATCTTTACGGTACAACTTTCTACGGCGGGGGCGCGGCCTGCAATGCGGGAGGGTGCGGCGTAGTCTTTAAGATGGCGCCCGCCATTGGCGGCGGATGGACCGAGAGTACGATCTACGCCTTCACAGGCGGGGCGGACGGCAGTCATCCCTATTCGCCTCTGCTCTTCGATGCAGCCGGAAACTTGTATGGGGCGACCTACGGAGCGTACTCCGGTGGTGGGACGGGCGTGGGAACGGTGTTCAAGCTGACACCGAACCCCGACGGCTCCTGGAGTTTTGCGTTGCTGCACACTTTCACGGGAGGTAAAGATGGCATACAGCCCAATGCATCGCTGGTATTTGACTCGGCCGGCAATCTTTATGGGACGACCCGCTCCGGCGGCAGTTATAACGCAGGCATCGCTTTCGAACTCACTCCGACCACCCACGGCCAATGGAAGGAGACCCTACTCCATGCGTTTACTGGCGGTCAGGATGGTTCGTCGCCATTCGGTCTGACGTCAGACGCCGCGGGCAATCTCTACGGGCCAACAACTTTCGGAGGCATGGCGGCCTGCTCTTGTGGTGTTGTCTTTGAACTCTCGCGTTCGTCCAGCGGTGGGTGGAAGGAGACGGTTCTCCATAGTTTCACGGGCGGGAAAGACGGAGCAATTCCGCAGAGCCTCGTATTCGACTCCTCGGGAAACCTCTTCGGTGCCGCCGTATCAGGGGGGATAACGAACTACTGTTCTGGAGGCTGCGGCGTGGTATTCAAGCTGACGCATGGCTCGGACAATGTGTGGAGGGAGACAGTCCTTCATAAGTTTGATGGAGTGAATGGGGTAGGCCCTGCGGGCCTGGTCTTCGACAATGGCGGGAGCAATCTTTATGGCTCGACGTACTCTGCGGCCACCGGAGCGGGCTTAATCTTCAAACTGGTCTCCGCCGATAACTGGGCTGAAACCGTACCTTATGAGTTTCAGGGAAGTTTTGTCGATGGCGCGGAACCCGCCGGGCCTCTCGTCTTGGACCAAGCGGGCAACATCTACGGCACCACAATCTTTGGCGGCTCAAAAGATGTCGGCGTGGTGTTTGAAGTCACCCCGTAGCCAGATCGCGGTTTTGCACCGGACTTCACCAACAAACGCCGCAACTGAATCGATCCCCTCTTTAATGATAATCTGGTTCTTCCCGGCGACTGCTGATCCCGCGCCTCGGGCTGCCGCTGAACCAGCCCCGCTCGGGGTGCATCCCAGGGATTGCCGTCTGAATTCGTGCACCGGAGCAAACAATGAAGATTGGTATGTTGACCGGCGGAGGGGATTGTCCTGGCCTGAATGCCGTGATTCGCGCCGTGGTGCGCAAGGGCATTTTCACCTATGAGGACGAATTCGTCGGCTTCATGGAAGGCTGGCGCGGCCTCATCGAAGACAAAATCATGCCGTTAGGTCTCGACGCCGTCGGGGGCATTCTGCCTCGCGGCGGCACTATCCTGCGCACCTCGCGCACCAATCCTTCCAAGCACCACGATGGCATCGACCGCTGCCTGGCCTCGCTCGAGAAAAATCACATCGACGCTCTCATCGCGATCGGCGGCGACGACACTCTTTCGGTCGCGCAAAAGCTCCACGAACGCGGCGCCAAGGTGGTTGGCGTTCCCAAAACCATCGACAACGATTTAGCCGGCACGGACTTCACTTTCGGATTCGACACCGCCTGCAATGTTGTCTGCGAGTCCATCGACCGCCTGCACACCACCGCCGAAGCCCACAACCGCGTCATGGTCGTGGAAGTGATGGGCCGCGACGCGGGCTGGATCGCGCTTTATAGCGGCATCGCGGGCGGCGCCGACGTCATCCTCATCCCTGAGCGTCCCTTTGACGTCGACAAAGTCGCGGATTCGCTCCGCCAGCGCCACGAGCGCGGCCGCTACTTTTCCATCGTGGTCGTGGCCGAGGGCGCAAAGTTCTCCTCCGAACCCGGACAGGGCGGTCCCGTTCTGCAGGATATGGGCAAGGACGAATTTGGCCACGTCAAACTCGGCGGCATCGCCAACATCCTCGCCCGCGAAATCGAAAAACGCACCGGCTTCGAAACCCGCGCCGTGGTCCTCGGACACATCCAGCGCGGTGGCTCGCCCAGCGCCTTCGACCGGGTCCTGGCCACGCGCTATGGTCTCGGCGCCATCGACATGGTGCACCGCGGCGAATTCGGATGCATGGCCGCCCTGCGCTCCAACAAAATCGTCTCCATCCCGCTGTTAGACGCCATCTCCCGCAACCGCACCGTGGACGACGAAATGATCGCGATGGTCGAAGGCCTCTTCGAGAAAGTCACTGATCGAGAGGCTGCGGGAAGATAAACATACAGAAGATAAACATCCAGTAGACTACTTGCTATGCCTGCCGGCCCGGCGGAGAGAATCTTTGCCTTGATCGCTCCATCGCTCCTTGTGATCATCGAGGCTCTGCTGATGATCGCGGCCGTGGCACTCACTTTCCTTTCTCAGCGGAGCACATCGGTCCCTGAGCCTCCCTTATTTTTCAAGATACAGCGCGCGTTCGGCCGCCTGGCCCGCCGGAAAAGGCTAGCCATAGTTGTGACGGGGCTGTCGGTGCTGGCGGCTCGCGGTGTGCTCATTCCCCTGTTGGGCATACCTCACCCCAAGGTGCATGATGAGTTCAGTTTTCTCCTGGCCGCCGATACCTTCGCTCACGCCAGGCTCACGAACCCGACCCACCCTATGTGGATCCACTTCGAAAGCTTTCATATCATCCAGCACCCGACATACATGTCCATGTATCCCCCCGCGCAAGGCTTGATGTTGGCGACCGGTCAGATCATGGGTCATCCCTGGATTGGCCAACTGCTCACCACGGCGCTCCTGTGCTCCGCCATTTGTTGGATGCTGCAGGCTTGGCTCCCTCCGACTTGGGCGTTGTTCGGCGCATTTCTCGCCGTTCTGCGAATTGGCATCCTTAGTTATTGGATGAATGGCTACATCGCCGGATCTCTGGCAGCCTTGGCGGGCGCCTTGGTGCTGGGCGCGCTGCCCCGTATCAAGCACCATGCGCGTTTGAGCTACGCCGTCGCAATGGGCCTTGGCATCGCCGTGCTTGCCAATACCAGGCCATTTGAAGGACTGGTTTTCTGTTTGCCGATCGCGGCGGCCCTGGTGATTTGGCTGCTGACGCAAAAGCGAATTGTTGTCGCCACTGTTTTCCGCCGCGTGGTTTTGCCTTTGAGCCTGATCCTCGCTGCCACGGGGGCAGGCATGGGCTACTACTTTTGGCGCGTAACTGGCAACCCATTCGTCATGCCTTACCAAGTCAACCGTCAAACCTACGCTGTGGCCCCTTATTTCATCTGGGGGCAACCGCGGCCCGTTCCCGTCTATAACCATGCCGTGATGCGGGACTTTTACGTCGGACTTGAACTGCATAGCTATCAGTCTGGGCTCACACCCCGCGGGTTCTTCCGTCACCTTCTTTTCAAAGGTTACGCGCTGTGGATCTTCTACGTCGGCCCTGCCCTTACAATTTCCTTTTTCTCGTTCCTGTATCTTTTTCGTGACCGCCGCATGAGGTTCCCTTTGCTCGTGGCCGCTGCCGTCGTTTTCAGCGTCATAATCGAAACTTGGACAAGCCCCCACTACGTCGCAGCTGCGACTGGGCTCTTTGTTCTCCTTCTAGTCCAGTGCTTGCGTCACCTCCACTGCTGGCGATGGAAGGGAAAGCCGATTGGCGCCGCGATCGTCCGCGCGGTACCCGTGGTTTGCCTGACGATGATCGTCTTGCGCATCGGTGCGGCAGCAACTCACGTGCCGATCGAGCCTCCATGGAAGCACGGAGATATTGACCGGGCCGATATTCTTCGTGAATTGGAAGCCCTGCCTGGCAAGCAATTGGCTATCGTGCGCTACAGTCCCAGCCACAGTCCGCACTCAGAATGGGTCTACAACAGAGCTGACATTGATGCGGCCAAAGTAGTCTGGGCCCGCGATATGGGCAAGAAAGACAACCAGGAGTTGCTGGAATATTTTTCCGATCGAAAGATTTGGTTGGTGGAGGCAGACAGTCCCGCACCGCGACTGCTACCCTATCCCGACTGATGATGTTGGGCTTGCTTCGGCCCTTGGCTGGGAGCTCCGCCGCGACAGTGCCGCTTCACCCGGGAAGTTCAGCTCGCTTACGGATGGCAGGGAGCAACGGTTTGCCGATCCTCTGTAATTTCTCCACTTTCGCCACACTGCTCACCGCCAAGCGCCTGCGCGCCCACGGCTTGGTCCTCGCCCTCAGCCTCTGGTCCGTCTACATCTGGAACATGGCCACGCCCGGCCTGCTTGATCGCGCCGGGAACCTCAAAGGCACGGACTTCCTTCATTTCTACACTCTCGGCTCGCTTGCTCTCGCCCACCGCGGCGCCGATCTGTACAACATGGAATTGCAATCCCAACTCGCAGCCGAACGCGTCCCGGCGGGGGCAGGCATCCGCTTTCTCCCGCTTTATCCGCCGCAGGTTTCAATCTTCTTCGCGCCCTTTGCCCGCCTGTCTTATGCTTGCGCGTTGATCCTCTGGCTCACCCTGAGCTCGCTCATCTACGGCCTGTGCTGCTATGCAATCTTTCGTGCCTCGCCCAGCCTCCACAGTCACAAATTCACAGTCCTGATTCTCGCCCTTGCCTTCCCCGCCTTCTGGCACCTCATCGCCTGGGGACAAACTTCCGCCCTAGCTCTCGCCTGTTTCACCCTGGGCTTCTTCGCCCTACGCGCCCAGCGTGAATTCCTCGCCGGCATGGCTCTCGGATGTCTCATCTTTAAACCCCAGCTGGCCCTGGCATCTGCCCTTGTTTTCGCAGTCACACTTAATTGGAAAGTGATCGTTGGCGCGATTCTCTCTGCTGCCGCCCAGTTAACCACAGCATGGCTCTACTACGGTCTAGGCCCGCTTCGCGAATGGAAGCGCGTGCTCCTCAACGTACCAAGGCTGCTCCCGCTGCTCGAACCCAGACCCTACCAAACCCACTCCCTGCGCACCTTCTGGACCATGCTTGTCCCCTGGCCTTCAATCTCTCTCGCGCTCTACCTCGTCACTGCGCTCCTGGTGTCGGCCTTGACGATCGCTTGCTGGCGCAGCCGCCTCCCCTTGTCTGTGCGCTATTCGGCGCTGCTGTTCGCCACCGTCCTGCTCGCCCCGCATCTCACCGTCTACGACCTGGTGATCCTCGCGCCGGCATTCCTGCTACTCGCAGACTGGATCGCCACTCAACCCGATAACCCCGCCACGCCCCAACTCAAACTCCTCCTCTATCTCGCATTCGTACTCCCGCTGCTAGGCCCGCTCGCGCGTTGGACGCACTTCCAGCTCTCCGTCCCCGTGATGGCCGCCGTCTTATTTGGGATATGGAACCTAGGCAGGAAATCAATTCCGGTTCCGAATTCTCTCTGACTTATTCCTACTACCCGAATAAAAACTGCAACGCCTCAGGGAATCGCTCCGCCCACGCTGCCTCGTTGTGCCCCGCACCATCCCTGATCACCAGACGCAGCCGCTTCTCACTAAGCACCGCCCGCCGCATGATGGCCGCCAGTTCCCGCACATCGTCCACCACGGTCCGGCTTCGCTCCGCACTTCCCGCCTCGGCAGTTCCCGTCGCCAGAAATATTCGCTCCGGCCAAATCCTCACCGACCGGCTCTGTTTGATCGCCTGCCGCCCCGACGCCCACAGCGACGGACTTTCCAGCAGCAACCGCCCAATGATCCCCGGCCGCACCATCGCGGTGTATAGAGCGATCAGTCCCCCCAGAGACGATCCGCCTAGCCCGGTATTCTCCGGCCCAATCGCAATTCGGTAATTCCGCGCCACAAACGGCATCACTTCCTTCATCAGAAAATCCGGGTAATGCCGCCCCTGCACCCGCAGCATCATCGGATGCATCGACCGGTACGGCACATACTCGCGAATCCGATCCTTGCCCGTGTTATCCATGCCCACAATAATCATAGGCGGCACTGCGCCTTCGCGGATCAGCCGGTCCGCCGTCTCGTCTACCTGCCACTCGATTCCCGCGAACGCCGTCGCCGCCTCAAACAGATTCTGCCCGTCATTCAAATAGAGCACCGGATAGCGCCGGCCTTCATTCTCCGCATCGTCATAACCCGGAGGAAGCCACACTCGCAGAAACCGCGTGTTCCCGAAAATGCGGCTTCGAAATTCATGCAGCCACAGATCGCCAGTCGCTCCACTGGCGCGAATCGCCGCAGAAGCCGCCCCGGCTCCATTCCTGATCGTCTGGATTTTTCCCATCAGAAGAATATCTCGCGGGATCGTCGGCAGCGTTCCGAGTCCAACGTCTCTTCATGAAACCCGGCTTTGAAAGAGCGCGGCTTCAGCCGCGCCGAAAGCGTCCTTTTGAAAATGCCGGCTTTAGCCCGTGGGGTTAACAGTTCTCGCCTTCACCACTCCCGCCAGCGCCGTGATCCCCGCAATCAGCACCAGCGAACTCAAGCACAGGATGCACCATGTCTCGAGCACAAACCCCTCAACATAAGTCAGATAGAGCGCGAACCCCAATCCCCCAACCGCAGCCCCCAGCAAGCGCAGCGGCGTCTCCACTCGCGAGCGGTAAACCGTCGCCAGCGCCAGCAGCACTCCGTAGCCCGCGACCCCAATCCCCGCCACCGGAATTCCCATCACCCTCGAATACTCACTCCGGTTCACGATGTCGCAATTGAATCTCTCCCCAAAATCGCAGAATGTCGTAGCCGATTTCGCATAGTGCCGCTCCAAAGACACCGCCGACACCGCAATCCCCGCCACCGCCAGAACCGCAATGGACAAAAACAGTATCCGGTTGTCCTTCACGGCAAACTGCACCCAGTCTTGTCACTCAACTCCTGCAGCGGAAACTTCCCTTCCACCAGTGGGCTCGCCCCGAACTGCCATGTCGGATAATGCTGCACGCCGGCCGCCTTGCACGCGGCCGCCATCTCCTTCGAACCTTTGATCGCGCATTCCACATAAGTCACGTACTGAAACGACTTCCCGAATTCTTCTTTTTGCTCAGCGCAGTGCGGACACCAGTACGCTCCATACATCTTCGCCTGCTTCGACGACAGGCACTTCGCGAATCCATCATAGCGATGGTTATTGTGATACCAGAACGCGGCGTAGGTAGCGATCACCAAAACCATAATCCCAACCCAGATCAGCCTGTCCCGCAACTTCGGATTCGCAATCAGAATCCCGTGCCAGACCACCCGCGTCCCTGGTTGCGGCCTCGCTCCTCGCTCCTGCTGCCGCTTGCGCCGCTCTTCAGACATGATTTCCTTCCAGCATGATTCACTTCTTATATCACGGGCTCAGGCGACAACGTTCAAAGCCCCAGGCAGAACATCCAACTCCTCGCAATGCAGCGTCAGCACTTCCCCATCCACCATCACATCGACGGGCGCGTCCAAATCGAATTCCACCCGCTTCACTGCCTTTCTCCCCGCCAGCGGATGCTGGATGTGCGTTCCATCATAAAGTCGCGGCAAGTTCCGCATCAGCCCCAGCCGCCCGATCGCACCCCAGCGGACGTATTCAATCAGCCCGCTATTTACCTCGGCCTTCGGCGCAATCATCATCGTCCCGCCGGTGTACTTGCTGTTGTTGAAGGTGAGAAACAAACAGCGTCGCCCGTCAAAGTCCGTCTCCCCGTCCACCCGCATCGGAAACGGCCGTCTCTGCAACCGCGCCAGCCCCAGAAAAATCGAAATGACGTATCCTAGTTCTCCCGAGCCGCTGAACCGCCGCGCCCGCAAGGTCGCCACGTCCGCCGGAAATCCCACGCTCAGCAGGTTGATGTAATGGATCACTCCACCGCGGTGCCGCAATCGCAGCACGTCGCAGGACTGGGTTCGCCCCGCAATCAGCGACTCGATCGCATGCTCCACTCCACGGTCGCTGAAATCTCGCAGAAACGAATTCCCCGTCCCCAGCGGCAAGAACCCCAGCGTAGGACGTTCGCCCGCACTCGCCTCCGGGAAAAACCCGTTCACCACTTCATACGAAGTCCCGTCTCCACCCACCGCAATGAACCGCCGTTGTCCGCGCCCGTAAGCCTCGCGCGCAATCCGCGTAGCATCGCCCGCCCCCTGCGTCTCCGCCACGTCAATCACAACCCCGCCCGCTCGCAACCGCTCCAGCGCCGGACCCAGCATCTTGCGGCTCCGCCCGCCGCCCGCCGCGGGATTCACAATAGCCAGATACCCTGCCCGCCCACTCACAGCCGCACCACCGCTCCCCGCGCCACCGTCTTCCCTAATTCCTCCGCCAGCGCCTGCCGCTTGATTTTCATCGACGCCGTCCGCGGAAAATCTTTCTCCCAGATCACATACCCGCCCACACGTTTGAAATCCGGCAAGCGCCGGTTACGAGCCAGGATATCCCCCAGCAACACACTGTCGAAGCGCTGATTCTGCTCCAGCCGCAGCGCAATCACCAGCATCTCCCGTCCCAATTCCTTTTGCGGCCACACATAATTCGCCGCGAACACACAGTACTCCTTCATCGGCAGTCCATCGAAGACCGTCTCAATATCCTCGGGATAAATATTCTTCCCGCCTTCGGTGACGATCATGTTCTTCTTCCGCCCAAAAAGCTGCAGATGCCCGCTCTTATCAAACCGCCCCAAATCGCCCGTCAGCAGCCATCCTTCCACAATCGTCTCCAGGGTCAGCTCGGCATCGTCCAGATAATGCGACATCACCGTCTTGCTCCGCGCCGCAATTTCTCCGATCCCCTCTTCATTCGGAGAAAGCACCCGCAGTTCAACGCCCGGCAGCGGTTTGCCCACTGTATCCGCCCGAAAAGGTTTCAGATCGTTTAAGGTGAGCGCCGTTCCCGCCTCCGTAAGCCCATATCCATTCACCACCGGAATCCCCAGATCGTAGAAAAACTGCATAGCCGCGGGCTCCATGAAAGCCCCGCCCGTGATCAGCGCCAGCAGATCCCCGCCAAATGCCCGATGGACTTGCGGCAGCAGCACGCGACTTACACTCACCCGCGGTTTACTTCGCGTCAGCATCTTGTTGAGCCCAATCATTCGATTCAGAATCGCGCGCTTCCACCCCGGCAGTGCGTCGAACTTCGCTCGTAGCCCGCGCTCCAGGTTCTTCACGATCATCGGCACCAGCGCCACGTACGTGATCCGGTAGCGCACAAATGCATCCCGCACGAATTCCGGACGCAGCGTCCGCAAATGCACCACGCAAGCCCCGCACACGAACGGCCCGATAAATCCCACCATGAAATCAATCGCGTGATTCGTCGGCAAAATGCTCAAATACCGCACCCCCGGCCAGAATGGATACCACGCAGTCAACGCCCGGCACTGTTCCAGATAATTCTCATGCGTCAAAACGCATCCCTTCGGACGCCCGCCCGTGCCCGACGAATACACGATGCAGGCCACGTCTTCCCGCTGCCGCATCACAAAATCTGGCGCGCCCTTGCGCTTGAAGTCCTCCCAGCGGAATCCTCCCGCCAGGTCCGCTCCTAATGGAGCCTCCGTCACCAGCGCCAGCTTCGTCTTGATGTTGTGAAAATCAGGCGATTGCATGATCGCCCGCCAGAGGTAATACTCCACCACCAGCACTTTCGCCTGAGAGTGCTCCAGCAGTTGCAACTGCTCGGCCGCCGTCAGCTTGTAATCCAGCGGGACCAGCACGCCGCCACTGTAGAAAATCGCGTACGCCGAAATCAGCCACTTCGACTGATTGGTCATCAGGATGGCGGCGCGATCACCCGCGTCGAACTCCGCATCCTCCAGCGCCCGCGCCAGAGGCAGACTGATTTCCTTGAAGTCGGAATATGTAAGCCGCGTCTTCTCCCGCTCGCGGTCCGCCTCAATCAGACAGGTCTCGCCCCCAAAGCGCTCCATCGCATCGCGCAACGCCGCGCCCAGGCAACTATATTTTTGGAGATCAAGCATTAAAGATTCGTATCAGGGCATCGCTTTAGCGGTGCCGCAGGCGCTGCACAGTCACTGCCGGCTTCAGCCGCTGCCAAACGCCATCTGCAGAATGACTCTTTATCAAACTGCTAGAGCCTCGCCTGGATCTTCCCCGCCAGCGTGCGGAAATCCGAAACTCCCTGCAACTCATAATCCGGCAGCTCTACGCGAAAATGATTCTCCAGCTTGGTCAGCAGATCAAGCGTCTGCAAGCTGTCAATCCCCAGCGTCTTGAAGAAGTCGTCATCCGGAGCAAGCTTAGCCCGCGGCACCTTGAAGTGCGCTGCCGCAAGGCTCAATATTTCATCCAGCGTCTGTTCAGGCGTATTCATAAATGCTCTGTCATCCTGAGCGAAGCGAAGGGCCTGCCCTGAGCTTGCCGAAGGGACCTATGCGCTTTGCTCGATACTAGGTACTCGCAACTCGGTACTGGCTAAGGCAAGTAAGGCTGCGCATCCGTGCTCTCCACAAACTTCCGCAACCCCGCCTGCACCGCCGGACGCGCAAACAGCTCACAAAAAATATCGATCTCCCGCCGCAACTCCTCACGCGGAATTGGCTTGATAAACTTCTTTGCCGCCGCTGCCGTCGTGCGATCAAACTTCCCCAACTGCACCGCAGTGGCCCGTGCCGCCCGCAACGCCTCGCCTTCACCTACAACCTGGCTCACCAGTCCGATCTGCTGTGCCTTGGTCGCGTTGAAGCTCCGCCCCGTCAGCAACAGATCCCTCACCACCGCATTTCCCAAATCCCGCTTCAGGCGCGGAATCCCGCCAAAACCCGGAATCAATCCCAGCCTCAGCTCCGGAAAACAGAACCGCGCCATCTTATCGGCAATAATCAAATCGCAGGCCAGCGCCAGCTCGAACCCTCCACCAAAAGTCACTCCATGCACCGCCGCAATGGTAGTCAGAGGCGCGCCATCGATCAGATTCAACACGCGGTGAATCCGCTCCAGAAAATCCCGCACTCCCTGCGCTGCCTCAGCTTTCTCCATCGTCTGCGACCGTTGATAAAGCTCGCGCAAATCCGCACCCGCGCAAAACCCCGGCTTCAACTCGCTATAAATAATGAGCGCATGCGCCTCCGCCTGCATGCTTTCCAAAGCCGCGGCAAATTTCTCGAATTCCTCCAGTGACGCCGATCCCAGCTCGTTACAAGGCTCCCGATGCAGCGCCAGCTCGATAACGCCCTCGGAAAGAGCCCAGGACAAAGCGCTCCCATCGCATCGGTTCACCAGTTTCGACTCGGACGTTCCTTCTTGCACGTTAGTGTCCTTAGTGGTCCCCAGCATTTCTGCCTGCGTTAAACCGCCTGCTTCACCCGGTACATCTCTTCGATCTCATTCTCCATCCGCGCCGCGATCACGTCCCGCTTAAGCTTTCCGTTCACCGTCAACATCCCACTCTCGATCGAGAACGCTTCCCCACGCACAAAAAACGCTCGCACCTGCTTGTAATGCGGCAACTCAGGATTCACCACATCCAGCGCCGCTTGCACATGCTCGCCTGTCACGCCCCCAGTCACGATCGCCGTCAAGTATCCGCGCCCGTTCCCCACTACCACCACCTGCTGCGCTCCCGGCAGATTCTTCGCAATCGCAGTCTCAATCGGCTCCGGAGAAATCTTGTGTCCCGATCCCAACACAATCAGGTTCTTGATCCGCCCCGCAATCCGCCAATTCCCCGCCGCGTTCACTTCGCCCTGATCGCCGGTGTGAAACCATCCCTCGCGCAGCGCCTCCGCCGACTGTTCCGGCCGGTTCCAATATCCGGAAAAAACATTCGGCCCGCGCACCAGGATCTCGTCATGTTCTCCCAACTTCATCTCCATCCCCGGAATCGCCGGCCCCACCCGCCCCACCTCGACTCGTTTCGGATCGTCCATCGTGCAAATTGCAGTCGTCTCCGTCAGCCCGTAAACTTGCAGCACGCGAATTCCCAGCATCATAAAATAGAGCTGCGTCTCGGCATTCAGAGGCGCAGACCCGCAAATCAGCGCCTTCAGATTCCTCCCGATCATCTTCTTCCGGATCGCCGGAAACACCAGCCAGTTCGCCAGTCCCAGCCACATCGCGTCAGCTGCCTTGGTCCGCCCATCCTGCCGCCGCGCCCACGCGCCTTTCGCCCGCCCATAAATCGCCTGCGCCACTCCACCCGTCTGCCAGAGTTGTTCGTCCACCGCCCGCCGCATCCGCTCCAATAGCTGCGGCACATTCAAGAAATAATCCGGAGCGACCGCCCTCATGTCATTCGCAATCTTTGCCAGATCCATGTTGATCGTGACCAGGCTCCGCCGCTTCAGAAACGTGAGCAACGCGATCCACGACGCCGCAAACGTGAACGGCAAATAATGAAAGATGCGGTCCTGTCCCGCCGGCCCGGAAGACGAGCCCGTCATCAGCTCACTCAGTCGCTCCGCCGTCCGGTCGAGCATGAAGCCCACGTTAGCCGCCGTCAGCACCACGCCCTTGGCTTCCCCCGATGTCCCGGACGTATAAATAATCGTTACGGGACTATCCTTCCCCACCTGCGGCCGCTCCAACTGCACTCCTTCCACACCCGCAAAAATCTCGTCAAACAAAAACTGCGGCGGGGCCGCCGTCCAACTCTGCGTAATCCCGTCCCGCAACGCCGCATCTCCACAGCACACCAGCGAGGGCGTGCAGTCTTTCATCATCGCCACCAACTCCCCCGGAGCCTGCCGCGAATATAGTGGCACCACAATCAGTCCTTCGGCCATGAGAGCGAGATCCATCGCCACCCACCGAATGCTGTTCGCCGCCAGCAACCCACAGCGCTCGCCCTTCTTCAGCCCCTTCGAAGCGATGAACGTTCTAGCCTTGCGGACCATCTCGAGCAACTCGCTGCCGGTCACGCCGGTGACCTCGCGGTCACGAATTTCGGCAAGAATCCGCGTATCCGCAGCCGCCTGCAGTTGCGAAAATATTTCTCCGATAAATGGAACGGGTGCACTCAAAATGTGGACTACAAAATCGCTGTTACGCAGAATTCGTTGGATTTTCTTCGCGACCTTCGCGCAGTCTTCGCGTCCTTTGCGGTCAAAAGCTTTTCAGCCGGCATATTCACGGATCTGAACTCGCTAATTGTAAGCCGCCACCAACTCGCGCAGCCCCTTACTCATCGGCGGCAAATAATCCTCCCAACTCCACTCTCCCCGCCGCGTCTCAAACTCCGGATATCTCCTCTGCACTTCCTCTTCAAAATACACACCCATGCGCGCCATCACCTTCAAATTCCTCACCACCGTTCGCGCAATCCCGGCCGCAATCGCCTCGCCTTCGCAGCTCAGCTTCTCCAAAGCCGCCAGCAGCTTTCCTTCAAGTTCCGGATCGTCCACCGTCATCAACAAATCCTGCTGTCCCCGCTCCCGCATCAGATTTCGTATGCGCTCATCCATCGTGATTCCCGCCGATGGCACCAGCCCCGCCATCGACGTCACAATCCCGTGATATCTCGACGACGCCATCATGTGACAAGCCCGCAGAATGCTCACCAGCTCGTACATGTTGTACTCGTCCGATGTCAGCACCGGAACGCCGCCCAACTTCTCCGAAATCCGCTTCGCCGGTCGCGCATCCAACCGCTCCGTCGCCGCCAGTATCACGAAAACATTCTTCTTCTTGCGGAACGCATCCACCGCATTCGCAATCGCGTTCCAATACTTGTGATAAGCCTGCTCCGCCGCCGCCCCGGAATTGTGAAAATACACCGTGCGGTAATGGCTGTCTTTGTACGCGCCCGTCAAACTATGCACCGCATATTTCGCCACCGACGCCTTCACCGGCCATTCAAACGGATTAATTGGACACACCACCAGCACCGGCGTCCGCCCATCCCATCCCACTTTCCTGAGTACGCTCTGCCCGTACTCCGCCGGACGCGGCTCAAACGTCCACGCCGTGTCGGTACCCAACTCTGTCGGCACGCCCAGCTCACGCAACACCGTCCGCGACTCTTCATTCCGCGTAATCACAAATGAGTTCCGGCAATACCGTCCGCACATCTTCGCCACCAGCGGATCCATGTGCCCCGCCTCTGCGCCGTATCCCACCGAAAGCTTGTTCTGCACCGCCGCAATTCCCAGCGACCCGATCATCATCGTGGTCAGCGCGTTGGCGAACTTGCTCTTGAACATCGACCCTTCGCACGCCACCACTCCATCATGCTTCGGCACTTCATTGGCCAGAAACGGCGGAAAAATATCCGGCAGATGTACCTGCTTCGTGCCTTCGAAGTATCCCCGCGAGAACTCGAAATTCTGGCTCATCACACTGAACTCCACCCGCTCCGCGCCCAGAATGTGCCGCATCTGCCGCAACATCTCTTCCACCCGCACATCCGATCCCATATTCCGCGTGCCGTTGTAGCCCGCAAACAACAGTTTCAGTTTCTCTCCCGGCTTCCACCGTTTGCCCCCTCCCAGCATCCATCCCGCCTTCGCCCGCTCGATCGAACTGCTCACCCACGCTTCCAGAATGAAGTCCATCATGCGGCTGTACCTCCTGCCCTGACCGGCCAGGGCTGGTACTTGTACGCGAAGTCATTCTCGCGGCTGAACTTCAACAGCGGATAGCAATACTCGGAAAACGCCACCGGCTTCGTCCCCAGTTCCCTCGTCACCCTCCGGTTATCGAACACCGTATTCCATACCAGATAGGGCATGAACACTTTCATCAGTGATGCGCTTTTCCCAATCGCGCCCTGGCGATTTGCAAGAAAATTCACCGACCCCGCAAACGGACGCTCCACCGCAGGCACAAACACCGGCGCCCGCTTGCTCTGGGCCGCTGCCAGCGCCTCCGTGATCTCCCGGAATGTCTGCGACCCAAGTCCCGAAGAAAGATGATACGTGTCGTGCTCCGGACGCTCCTTCTGATGCAATGTCGAAATCGCCTCCGCCACAAAATCCACGTTCACAATGTCGATCTTGTCCGTCGGACGAAACGGCAGGACCGGCAGCCCGGCCAGGAAAACAAACGCCCTCACCATGTCGAATTGCGTGGTCTCCGCATAACGGCTGTCGCCCAGCACTATGCTCGGACGAAAAACCGTCTTCGGAGTCTCCGGGAGCAACACCCGCATCATGTGCTCACAGAATTTCTTCGTTCGCGCATACGGATCGTAGTCCGACCGCTCCCAATCAATCGACCGGTCTTCGCTCACCACTTCATTCTGCCGCTTCCCCGCCACCGCAACCGTGCTGACCTGACTGAACCGCCGCAAGCCATGATAGTGCTCCGCATGCCGCGCCAGCGTCAGCACCTCCAGCGTGCCCCGCAGATTCACATTCAGACAGCTCTTCTCCGACTTCCGGTTGAGCGATGCCGCGCAATGGATCACCGAATCCGTCGTGTGCACCAGTCGGTCGTATTCATCGCGCTCCAGCCCGAACCCCGGCTCCGTCAAGTCTCCGCGAAACACCCGCACCCGCGTCTGTAGAAATTCATAAAACTGCGGGAACTCCAGATGCAATTGCAGCGCCTGCCACAGCCGGCCCTCCGCCTGGCTCACATCCCGCGCCCGCACCAGTACATTCAGCGCCGCGCCATGATCCCGCAGCAAATTCGCCGCCACATGCGCCCCAATGTATCCCGTCGATCCCGTCAGAAATATCGCCATTCAATAATTCCGTTCCCGTTGTCATCTTGAGCGAAGCGTGCCGGTGAGCGAAGCGAATCGGCATGCGCCGTCGAAAGATCCCTACCACCTACCTTTTGTGTCCCAAGCGCTCACGTCCCCGTCCTGACCGTCTCCCCATTCAGCAAACTCCGCGCCGGACGCGCCTCCAGCGGTCTGCCTTCAATCAACGGATAAGTCCACCGCCGCAGCGCCGGAATATGCACATTGATCCAGTAGTCCCACCAGTCCAGCCATCGCGCCTTGTACCCAAATTCCTCCCGCTCATCCTCCACCAGCGCATGCGAGAGTTTCTCGATGTTGTCCGCCGCGAAATCGTGCTCATTAAACAGAATGAACGGCTCAAACAACTCGATCAGTTTTTCCACCCGCTCCAGACTTCTCTCCGTCTTTACCAGCGGCGTCTTCTTCAACGGCAGCGGCGACATGATCCGCTGAATCGATTTCACAATCGCCTTCTGCGCCGGCGCCGACATCCGTTGGTACCGCGTCTTCGATACCGGAATCGCATCGAACCGCAGCCGCAGCCAGGATTCCAACCCCTCCTGCGCCCGGTAGTGCTTGCGGTGTCCCAGCGACGTCAACTCTATCGACCTTCCCATATCGCACGGATTCGTCACCGATGTCGCCAACTGATAAAGCTGGTCGTGCCGCCGCTCCACAATCGCAGCCGCAATCAACGTCATGCCGTCGCACACCGCATCCACCGGAATAATGTCCAGCCGTTTACTCTCATTTGTCGGCAACTGGCGGAAGTACGTCCCCAACAAATAAGACAGCGACGCCGAGGTATTGATCCCTTCATTCCATCCCAAGAACGGCTTCGCCACAGAAGTTTCCACAATCGCCGGACGCACCACCGCAATCGGCAGCCCCGCGCCATGCTTCACGATCAGCGATTCCGCCAGGCTCTTGGTCAGCGTGTAAGTATTCGGCCAGCCCAACTCCTTCGCCCGCCGCGTCCCCGCCTCGGTCAAGTAGGTCTTCAACCACCGGATCCGGTTCTTGCGGATTTGATTCTCCAAAGCCGCGCCCTGCAGACCTTTCGCCGCATGTTCCTTGGCCAGCGACTGCATCTTCAGGCCGGCCGTCACTTCCGCGCCCTCAGCCTGGGCCTCGGCCTTGGCGATCAGTTCGTGCAGCGCCCGCACTTCCTGCTCCGCATCAAAGTCCGGAACGCGATGCGGCGTGTAGTTCGGAATCAGCTTCTCCGTCACTCGTCCGTCGCGCTCCCCCGCTACGTAACACGTGGAAAGATGCAGTAGCCCGGAATGCTCCGTCCCCCGCACAAACTCCACGATGTTCATCGCCGCATCCGTATTGGTCGTCAGCGCATCCCGCAAATCCGGATTGAAGTCCGTCAATCCCGAGCTATTCACAATCAGATCAAGATTCGTATGCAGCCGCCGCGCCACCTCCGCATCCAGCCCCAACCCAGCCCGCGTGACGTCTCCCTCCACCACCTCCACTTTCTCCCGCAAATACTCCCCGAAGCCCGCCCCATACTTCTCAAACAGCGGATCAAACACCGGCGATTCTTCCACCAGCTTTTCAAACCGCTGCTGCGCCGGATTCGATTTCTGTCGCCGGATCAGCAGATAAATCCGCCCGATCTTCGGTAACCCCATCAGCGTGCTCGCCAGCCAAACCTTCCCAATAAATCCGGTCACCCCGATCAGCATCACTTGCTTGCCGCCCAGCGCGCGCCTCACCGAAAACTCCGCCGATTGCTGCTGACCCCCGAAGTGCACAATCGGAAGTTCCTGCGCCGTCGACTCCCGCCCAGAGCCAATCGCCGCCGCCCGCAGTTCCTCCACCGTAATATCCAGGTGCCGCGCCAGCGTCTTCGGCGCCCGCCGTCCATCCGGACTCTGCTCCCGGATCCTCGCGAATGCTCCCCGCGGCCGGATCACCGGCTCCAATAGCCGTCCCGTCGCCACGCCGTCGCGAAACTCCAGACGGTTCGCCACCACCCGCTTCACCCCAAGATGCTGCGCCAGCGGCTTCATCACATGCTCCAGCCCCTGACTGGCCAGCACCACGTCCGCGCCCGCCCGCACCAACTCCCGCACCCGCTCCACTCCATGCGTCTTCAGCTCAGGCTTCAATTTGTATTGGAAATATTCTTCGCCCAGCAGATCGAGCCGGTCCCGCGTCACTCCCCGTAAGGCTGTGTGGACCGCACGCGTCGCAAACTTGCGATTCGTCGAATAGAGAAACGGACGCAACGCCGCCATCAGGAAGATCAGCCCCCGCCGCCGGATCCGCTCCGAGAACGTCTGCGCGTTCCAGGTAAAAAACGCCACCGGCTCCACCACCGTCAGGTCAAGCAGGCTCCCCTCCACCCGCCAGTACACAGTGGGAGACACAACGGTCGACACGCTGGGGGACACGCGAGGTTTGTGGTTTGACTGTTCCAAAGTATTCTTCGTCCCGGCTACATGGATTCCCTGATCCCTGTGGACGAATCCCCTATTGTAAACAATGCCCCCACTTCCGCGAAGCCTCCCCTGGGGGGTACCGAAATCCTTCAGCGATTGCGCCCATCGGCGTCATCCCGAAGTCTTGCGTTTTCACCAGCGGGACGAGAGCCTGCCCTGAGCGAAGCCGAAGGGGATCTCCCGCGCGCACGTGGCCGCCCCTTTTCAAACCCAGCCACTACCCCGCCGGATAACGGACAATCCTGAAAAGCTCCTCCGGTATATCCTGTAGTACCGTCCTTGTCCCCTACGTCATCTCAGACACATGAGGTGTCTCTATGAAACCCCTGTATAAGGTCCGCGCTCTATTTTGCCTGCTGGTTCTCTTGAGCTCTCCGCTGTTCGTCACTGCCCTGCATGCTCAAAACCAAGTGCTGGGAGAAGTCGAGCTCGTCGGCGCCTCGAAGGTCGAGAACACTTCCGGAGTCTGGATCGATGGACAATATGTCGGCTACCTGAACGAGCTTAAGGGATCGAAAAAGATCCTGCTTCTTCCCGGCGACCACGAGATCACCGTGCGCCAGGGCGGATATCTCGATTTCGTGCAGAAGCTCTCCGTCCGGGCAGGAGAAAAGCAGACCCTGGCCGTAAAGATGGAGGAAGACACCAGAGTTCACCTGCCGCAGGTCACCGCCGAAATTAAGTTGGACGTAAAGCCAAGTCGCGCGGCCGTGTTTGTGGATGGCGTGTTCGTCGGCCATGTCGCGGAGTTCGGCGGAATCGGCAAGGCTCTGCTCGTCGCGCCGGGGAAACACAAGATCAAAATCGCTTTGCCCGGCTATCAGACCTTCGAAACCGATATCAAGCTGGTGGCCAATCAGAAATCGACTATCAAAACTGAAATGGCCGGCGGCGGCCCGCCAGAAGGAACTCCGTTGCCTCAGTGATCACTTGACGGCAACAGATGACGCAACAGGTGAAGCAACGGGTGAGGCAACGAAGACCGTTCCCTGCGTGCGATCAGGCCCCGGCGCCCGCAGCGGCGGCCAGCCCTCGTTGCTTGCGCAGCTCTGCCTGGAACGAATCGGCTGGAAGCATGGCTTGATTTCGGAACAGGCCAAGTAGCGTGTCTTCCGCTTCCCCGGATGCCGCGCGAGCTGGTGAATCCTGCGAAGCCTCCGTTTCCAGGCCCTCAGGCTCCACCATCATTTCGGGCAGCACGCCGTGATTCTCCGTGAGCAGGCTCAGAAACTTCTCCAGCAATCCACGATGTTCCGCCGTAGTCTGGGTGAATTCCACGCCCATTCCCTTTTCCGGGTGCATGACGCGAACTACGCCCTCAGTTCTCAATTCCACTCCAGCGGCTCGCATCGACAGCGTTACGCGCGTGGAAACCGGAAACGGCGAACTGATATCCAGGTAGCACCCGCCCAAACTTAAATCCGTAAGCTTGCAGCCGACCGGTGGATCGTCCTTTTCCGCGTCCGGAGCATTGCGGCCAAGCCATTCCCGCAACTGACGCGCAAATTCCGGGGACTGATCCTGAAAACGCAATCCCACCTGGGTCCCGGTCCCTTCCCATGCGAACTCCGCACTCACCTGCAAAGCGGCGGCAGTACCCGGCAACGTGAACGATAGCTGCCATCGGCCATGAGGTTTGCTGCGCCGCGGCAGGCTCACCGCCAGGCCTCCTTCGCCTAGATCGGTAGTGTTTACCTTGAAGTGGGCCCCCGATTCGCTGCTCGACATCTCCACCGGAATATGGACGGCGACCCGGTTATTGCGCCGCCGTTCCTTCTTCATCAGCGCTCTCGCCGCGCGAAAACTTGACTTAGCCCGCTCCACCGACACGGGCTTATAGAGGATGAAGTGTGCCCCAATCTCAAACGCCGAACGCAGCCCAATGTCGGGATCCAGAATTGCCACCGCCACGGCGCGTTTGTTGCACGGAGCTGTCCGCGCGCTCCGCAGCACGGCAGCGGCGCCCGGACCCGCGCAATCCACAATGATTGCCTCAAACCGCTCTCGGGTTAACTTGCGGAGTGCGATCTCCGCGCTCGTGCAGTGTTCGACGCTGATGTCAAGATCGCCCATCGTCCGGCGCAACACCCGCACGATCTTCTCGTCCGAACAAAGCAACAGCGACTTCAGATTCATGGTGCCGTCTTAAATCCTTCCAGCTCAGTCGTATTCACCAAGCCTGAGCACATGACGGGGAGTGCTTCTCCGCGGATCCCGCTGCGGAAGCGAAGCACGGCCTCACTCCACTCTAAGCCGCCTCAAACGCCCGATCAATAAAGCACTTGCGCCGATGGGTTACGGTTGTAACGTCCCATCCCACCCTTCGCTGGACCCTTTCGTTGCAGTCCAGCATACTCGGTTGAGAGTACCAAAAAGGGAAGCCTTGAACCCGAGGCCTTTCACCGAGGAGCAGCAACAAGAGCAATAAATGCAATCACTTAGCAATGGTTGACACAAGTGATGCAGCGTAAATTGTGATTGACTTCCAGAAGACATTGCCCTAACATACTGAGTCTCCGATTACGTTCTGGAATCACTGGAAGACCTGGCAAGGACTGTTTGTGGGCCACCAGGTTGTGTTTCCATGAATCCCGATACCATCCGGAGAATCATATAGATAGAGCTATTGCGTGAGTTCATTCCCCCATTTGTAAGAAAGGCAAGTTTCATGGCCAAGCGTCGCGGAAATCCGAACTGGGGCAAGCCCGAGCCGATCGGTCCCATTGTCCCCACCATCACCGAATTCGAACAGGTCGTGCGCGAATACAAGCTCTCCCCAGACCAATATCTGCGGTCGACCCGTCTGCGGGAGTGGGCACGCCGCAACAAGAACTCAAAATACATCCCCGAGCCTCTCCTGGAAGCCTGGGGCTTCGAAATCGAGTCCACCCTGTAAGTTGCTGTAATCGATCTTCAAGGGTCGCTGCCAAGCGACCCTTTCTCATTGTCTTACTCTTAGGATTGTCATCCCATCATAGGATTGTCATCCCGAACAAAGTGAGGGATCTTGGTTTCGTCTTCCCCCTCAACCAGCTCTGTTCTTTTGGCTGGCGCAGCTTTGGGTGGCGCAGCACTTCCAGCGCTGCGATTCGTGTCCTATCATGATCGAGGGCTTTAGCCCCTGAGGGACCTATCGCCCACTCCACCCATGCTCAACCTCCTCCAAATCCCGCTCCCCGAACTCTTCGCCGTCCTCACAGCCATAGCCTTCGCCGCCGGCCTGAACGTCTATGCGACGGTAGCCGCTCTAGGCCTGCTGGCCCGCTTCGGACACGTCCCTCTCCCGCCCGCCCTCCAACTAGTAGAAACCTGGCCGATAATCGCCGCTAGCACAGCCTTGTTCGCCATCGAATTCTTCGCCGACAAAATTCCCGCCTTCGACCTGATCTGGAGCGCCCTCCACACCTTCGTCCGCGTCCCCATAGCCGCACTGCTAGCCTACAAAGCCACCAGCCAACTAACCCCCACAGAGCAGTTGCTGGCAGCCGCCCTCGGAGCAGCCATAGCCCTGGCCGCCCACTCCGGCAAAACCGCCCTCCGCGCCGCCGTTACCCCATCCCCCGAGCCCTTCTCCAACATCGCCCTAAGCCTCGCCGAAGACGCCCTGGCCATCTCCCTAACCTGGCTAGCCACCCGCCACCCCTACGCCGCCGCCACCATCGCTCTAGTCCTGATAGCAGTGATAGTCCTCCTAGCCCGAGCAGTAATCCAAGCCATGCGCAAGTTGTTCAGAGGAGCAGAAGAAGAACTAACAGGATAAGGTTTTTAATGTGGGGACAGCCGCCCCCGGCTGTCCGTCGAGCGCAGCTCGACTCTGCTCGTGTGGAGCGGACACTCCTGTCCGCTGCCTTTGACTTTGTTTTTGAATTGAAGGAACAACCGCCGCAAGCACCACGTGGAAGAGCGGCGCTTCAGCGCCGCGTAAGCCGTAAGAAAATGAACGGGGCTTCAGCCCCCCCAACTACATCCCCTTCAAAACCCCCAACCACCGCTCCCAAGCCGCCCCGCGAGCCTTCCGATTCCCCTCCACCGTATTCCCCGGATCCTCCCCCGCCCGCATAAACCCATGCCCAGCCCCGTCATAAATCACCACATCGTATTTCTTCCCAGCCTTCTTCATAGCGTCCCGAGTATCCGGAATGGTGGCATCAATGCGCGCGTCATCGCCCGCATAGAATCCGTAAACCGGAGCCGTGATCCCACCAACGTCCCGAGGCGGAGGCCCATAAAACACAAACGCCGCGCTAAGATCTTTGCGGACGGTAGCAAACCGAAACGACTCTCCACCTCCCCAACAGAATCCAGCCACCGCCAGCTTCCCATTCGCCGCCGGAAGCTTCTTCACATAATCCGCGGCAGCATTCAAGTCCGCAGTCACCTGATCAGGGTCCAGCTTCGCAACAGCTTCCCGCGCCGCATCCACATCAGGAAAGTCGCTGGTCTTCCCTCCCTTAGGACCCATCCCCGAAAGCAGGTCCGGCGCAATGGCAATATACCCGTTAGCCGCCAACTGGTCAGCCACGCTCCGCGCCCAATCGGTCAACCCAAAAATCTCATGGATGACGACCACCGCAGCCGCTTTCCCCTTGACCTCGGGATAAACGATAAAAGCCGACACCGTCCGGTCGCCATGCTTAAGCTGCACCCACTCCGCATGCCGCGGAGATTTCTCCAAAGCCACGCGCGCCCACTCCTGCCCCAAAACCGGCAGCGCAAATAACATCAAAGCAACAAAGCCAGCCTGCACCAGTTTCATAGCCCAAGAGTCTACCCCGTAAACCATTTCCCGGACAAATATTCTCGAGAACCAATCGCGGCCAGTTCACCACGTGGAAGAGCGGCGCTTCCAGCGCCGCGTAAGGCGCAAACCCAACCCGAATATATAGGTTGCTGTGCGAAAAATGCCCGGTTATCCAGAGAGTTTACCAAGCCCGGAAAATCAACAGTGGAAGCCCCCATCTTTATGAACACCCTGTCGGGATTGGAGTGTGAGATGTAATTTCCGCTGGGACCAGGTAACTCAGGTTGTTCGCGACATGGATCTGCATCGCCGCGTGGTAACAGCAAGAACCGTCAGAAAGGTCGGCGGTTTCCGCACCCCAGAGGAACGGGATTCAAAAAATCGGTCATCACTATAAAATCTGAACTCACCCGCGCTCTCATTATTATGCCAAGCGGCAAGCCGGGGTTGGGCCGTTGCGCCAAGTCACACAAGAACTCCGCTTCCACTTGGTGAGGCATGTGCATTTTCTGATCTGGTCCGCCGGTGGTTGAATATTCCATCTGCCCAGGTGGAAATAGAGAAATCTTGTGGATAGTGTAGTAGTCACACTCGTCTGTATTCGAACAATTCCCCTTTGGAAAATTGGGATCACTATCTATTGGCAGGTGCCCGCTTGGAGTGCTTACTTGCCAGTGGTATCGCCGCTGCCAACCGTGCCAATTTTCATGGAGAAAAACTGCCGCACGGTTAGCGGGATCGCTAGTGAATTGGGGGCAGTCGTTAACAATGACGTTCGGGCTCGGGCCTGGTTGCCAGTCCCAGTGCGCAACTAGGTAGGGATCCGGTGAGTCCTCTATGCTATAAAATAGGTCATCCTTGAACCTTCCCCCATGACTTCCAGCCAGTTCATAATAGTCCAAAACTGGGTCATGGAAGGTAAAACCGGAGTCTCTCGCCAACCCGTAAGTTATCAGAAAGACCGAGTTGGCCATCATCGAATACGGTGTTGCCACGTCGGAGAGATCTGGGAAACCGTCTGCACCCCAGTCGTTTCCTAGAACGCCGAAGTTGTCGCCGATAAATGTTCTCCAACCGTCTTGCCCGTAACCACCCCACGTGGCGCCGCCGTCAGCGTTGAACAAAGCCCTATCCAAGGTGGTCGCAGCAAGCGGGCAGTGGGAGCCTACCCTGACGCCCTGGGCAAGCAGAGAGAAGTCCTTTCTGGTTGGTCCATTCCCCGAGACCGTCAGCGGGCCCGGGATTCGAACCACCTTGGCGGGGGCAGATTCACCGCCAGCAGATGATTCCTCGTCTTCATGTTCACCGGGTCCTCGGCGCTGATACGGCTTCGGCTTGGGGGGCATCAACTCAGGGTGCCTTATGATCCACTGCTGAACTTTCGCGTCGAACGATTCGACCGTGTCTTTGTCATCGCGCCGGAAGCGGTCTCGGATCCAGTCCTCCCCCGGCGCAACATGAGCCGTCACCTCTTTGCGTGCCTCTTCAGAATCACCATGATTCCAAATGTAGGCGTCGGCTGCGAGGGCTCTCACGTAAAGGGTATCGCCGTTACGAATGATAGCCCGCACGTGAGTGTAGGCTTCAGGCATTCCCAAATAGGCCAGTCCATCAATCGCCTTCACTGTCAGATGTTGGTCCCAAGCTGCGAAGGGGCTGTATCGAGTGGTTGCTATTTTTCCCACTGGAGCAACCGCTTTTTCCATCGGCAGACGTGGCAGAGCCAAGAATGCAGTCAGATACTTCAACCCATAAGGGCTTCTCATTTCGCCAAGCAGCGCCAAAGCAACGAAAGAGCGAATTGGATCTTTACGTCTATTGTCTCTCGCCTCTTCGAACAGTGCTTCTACAATCTCCGGGTTCCGCGCAACGGCAGAGATCGCGTCACGTGCAAGAGGTTGCTGACTACTCTTGGCTTCGATCACCCACTGGATGAACCTTGCCACAGAGGCACGCGATCCTAGCGCCCTGTCAACGAGAGGCGGAGGCGGTACGGGAGCGCTCCACTGGATGGACTCCTTCGGGGGTCTTTTGGCAGCCGTACGCACCCGAGATCCGGCGTGACAGCCTGCAAGGAGCGAGAGGCTAGTGGCTATTACTAACCCTTGGAGGCGAATTGGGGTCGCGGAAGCGATTGGATTCAGCATGGTGAGACCTCCGTTTGGCGGACGCTCAGAACTCTTTCAATTCACGAAACCCTCTGCCGCAGACTACTGATGATCCTTTTTTTGGCTCTTGCCTTCGAAAAACGGCATTGTGCCCCCGCTCCGCCCCCCTCTTCGTCGGGGAAGCCCAACTCGCGCCCATCCCCACTGAGACTAGCCCTTGTCAAAGCATCACGAGCGTGTATCCCAGCGCGAGATTTTCCGACGCCAGCAAGTCGGCACTATTCTATTCCGGAGGGTGGATTCCGGATAGTGTAAAACTCTTTGCGAAGTCCCGAAGACCGTCCTCTCCCCATTCTTTCGAGAAACGGGGCCTGCCTTGAGCTAGGTCGAAGGGAGCGTGATTTTGACCTCCAACCCAGGTCACTACCGCCTCGATTTCCCTTGACTTCGCCCCGCAACCAGAAGATACTATTCCTTGCAGTAACAGTTCATTGAAAACTGAATATCGTCCGGCTAACTCCTTCCGAGTCAAGATTTTGCCTGTAAGCCCCGGATGCTCAATAGTTTACAGTCACTTTTCAGTCCCGACAGAAATGGCGTGACTGATTCTAAAGGACTTACCATAACAAGCCTCCTCTAACTCCTTTGTCCGCAATATTTTACGGGCAAGTTCCTCAGAATCAATATTTTAGCCGGATTCGCGCCGATCGACTCCCCGCAAGTAATTGATTCCAGAGATTTAAGCAGATTCGATCTCTGAATTTTTTTGCTTGTCATCCTGAGGCAGCGGAGTCCTCGGCTTCGCCGAGGACTCCCAACGAAGGACCTATGCAACTCGCTTGCGGCGTCGATGCTGCCAGCAACTACAGAGGTCCTTCAGCCCGCAAAGAACGCGGGCTTCAGGATGACAAGGCGTGGGGTTGGAACGCGGGTAGGGCGAGGTAAAATAAGGCCATGAGTCGAGACGCAGACGAATCCGTCCAAGCCGCTTGGGACGAAGAGGTAGCGCGCCGAATGCAAGACCTGCAGGCAGGCAAAGCCGTCACCGTACCTTGGGAAGAACTGCACCAGGAATTGTTGGCGATGATAAAACTCCCCGGCGACGAGGTACTGGCCACTAGGTACTAGGTACTTATTAACCAAGCAGTAAATGGCATTTGCTACAATGCACTCACCATGAGCACGCAAGCCTTTGCCGACGTCCCCACCGCTATCGAGGAGATCCGCGCCGGCCGCATGATCGTCGTCGTCGACGACGAGGACCGCGAGAACGAAGGCGACATCACCCTCGCCGCCGAGAAGGTCACTCCCGAAGCCATCAACTTCATGGCCAAGTTTGGACGCGGCCTGGTCTGCCTCACCATGACCGAGGAGCGCCTCGACCACCTGCGCATCGGCCCCATGAGCGCCGAGAACACTTCGCAATACGGCACCGCATTCACTGAGTCGATTGACGCGCGCGTGGGCGTGACCACGGGCATCTCCGCCTACGATCGCGCGCGCACGATTCAGGTGGCCATCGATCCCGCGACGCAAGCCTCAGACCTGGCCCGTCCCGGCCACGTCTTCCCTCTTCGCGCCCGCAAAGGCGGAGTGCTCGTCCGCGCCGGACAGACCGAAGCCTCCGTCGACCTCGCCCGCCTCGCCGGACTGATTCCCGCCGGCATCATCTGCGAGATCATGAAGGACGATGGCACCATGGCCCGCGTCCCAGACCTGATCGAGTTCTGCCAGCAGCACGACATGAAGATGCTGACCGTCGCCGAGCTGATCCGCTACCGCATGGCGCATGAGCGCTACGTGCATCGCGTAGGCGAGGCCCTGGTCGACACACGCTTCGGCGAGTTCCGCCTAATCGCCTACGAGAGCGAGATCGACGGCGGAGAGTCGCACGTGGCCCTCATTCGGGGGGACGTGGAGGCGAGCGACGCGCCGGTGCTGGTCCGCATGCACGCCCACTGCCTGATGGGCGATGTCTTCGGAGCAACCGGCTGCGAGTGCCACGCCACGCTGGAAGGCTCGCTCCGCCGCATCGCCCAGGAAGGCCGCGGGGCGCTGATCTACCTTCACCAAACCTCCAAGGGATTCTCAATCGAGAAAGCAGGCGAGCGCAGCGCGCTCAGCTTCCACCGCGGCCGCAAGCTGCCCTCTCTGTTGGATACCGAACGCCAGACGCAGCGCGAGATCGGAATCGGCGCCCAGATTCTCTCCGACCTGAACCTCCGGCGGATCCGCCTGCTGACGAACCGTCCCAAGAAAGTTGCCGCGCTCGAAGGCTTCGGTATCGAGATTGTCGATCAGGTTCCGGTGGAGTTAAGCGGAGTTCAGACAGGCAAGAGCTGAGGGCCGCAGGGCGCGGCCCGTGACTAGAATGGCTTGCGTACTACGACTTCGGCCTCGCGAATGAAGAACTGCGCGGAACATTGCTCTGAGCCGCAGATGACGGGGACCAGGCCGTTGATCTGCCGGCGCGTGATCAGGCCCAGCATGCCGCAAGAGGGACAGGCCAGCACAGCCCAATAAGGATCTTCCTTCTCGCCGACCTGGCCGGCATTTTCGAGAACAAAGACGGTTCCAGGCTGCATCTGTTCGGGAATCCATTCACTCAGAATGTCCAGTTCGCCGACCATGCACTCCTCCTATCTTCAGATACCGAGACCCGATACTTCGACCGAGACTCTCTGCCTAAGAAGCCTTTCTAGCACGCCGACGCTCTGCCGACGCTATTACGGAAGTACTGGCTTTTCTGGCAATGATGTCAGCCCGCACCTGCCGCACGGCGTCGCTGAGGCAGATGCCCAGAATGGGCTGGCTCGAATTCTTCAGGATGTCTACGATCTGCCGCGCCGACGTTTCCAGATAGAGGTGCTTGCCATCGGTGAGCAGGTGGACGTCTGAGGTGCGGCCGACAATTTCGGCGAGGCCTTTGCCGAACTCACGCTGGAGGAAACGCATGACCTTGCGGACGCCCTGCAGCGAGAAGCCCTTGCGCCGCAGCTCGCAGATCACCGCCATTGCGGTGACGTTTTGCATCGAGTAGAGGCGGCGATGGCCTTGACGCTCGGGCTTGATGAGGCCGCGCTCGTCCCACCACTGGAGCTGGCGGGCAGTCACTCCGGTCAGAGCGATCATCTCTTGCGATGAAAAGCGGTCTGGCATTCTTCCCCGTTTATGTTTGAAACAATCTGCGAGCTGAATGTTTGAAACATTTTAGACACGACTTGGCGGGTGTCAACAGGAGATTCGTGTGGGGAGGGTTAACTAGAAGAGTGCGGGGATAGTTTCCGAGCAAGGTAAGGGAAACCAAGGTCCCTCGCTTCGCTCGGGATGACAAATCTGACCTCAGTCCTCGCCGCAGAAGAATGATCTCAACTTGGCCCCGCGGCCGCCGCCGACGAAGTGGACGATTTCCAGGCGGTCGCCGTCCTTCAGCAGTGTTTCAGACCAGCGGTCGCGGGGGACGATGTCACGGTTGAGTTCGACGGCCACGCGGTCGGGCTTCATGTCCAGGGATTCGACCAGCGCGGCGAGCGTTAAGGGATCACGACCGGCCGCGGTTTCAAAGCAGGTTTCTTCTCCGTTGATCTGCAGTTTCATCGCGGGTGGAATGTGACCAATTTTAGCTGACTTCAGCACCCAAGAACGAGTAATTACGGGGGACAGCAAGTGAAAGACTTTAACCGCGAAGGTCGCGAAGAAAAGCCGCGGAGGACGCGAAGAAGAGCACATCTTTCCAGCTGCCAGCAAATGTTCGGGGTTACTCGGCTTTGCGCAAGGCGAATTTGCGGGTTACGGTGCGGCCTTCGTGGTTGGCTTGCACCATCACTGACGAATCGGGCAAGGCGGATTCGTCTACCTCGACCGAGATTTCGGCGTTGCCGGCGGCGTCGGTGACTGCCTGGGTGTAGAAGGGCGCGGCGTCGGGACGGGCGAAGCGGAAGGTGAGGCGGGCGCTGGGTACTGCTGCTCCGGCTTCGGTGACGCGCAATTGCATGGTTAGATTGCGATTGGCGTGGACCGAGGAAGCGTTCTCCCATTGCACGTCCAGTTGCTTGATGCCAGCCAACGTGTCGCTTTCCGCCTTATCCAAGACACTCTCCAACTTCCCTTCCTTAATCGATTCCAGCACCAGGCGATGCTGATCGCGGAGTTGCTGCTCTTTTTGAGGATCGCCAAGTTGAGGATCGCCAAAGCCGGCCTGGGCGACCGAAGGGGCATAGGAGATCGCCTTCTTGCCCACGCACCTTCCACGCACGAACACCTGGGTCTGAAGCAGTTTTTCGCTTTCGCGCGCCTCGCTTTGCACGTGGTAGATGGTGTCGCCGTGTTTTACATCGGTGTTAAATCCAAAAATCATCGGTATCCCGAAATTCTTTTTCCTGCATTAACAAATACGCCGCCGGTTGGCTTGACACCCTCGCGCGCCTACACCTAATCTAGAATGTTTAACCAGTGCTTGGCGCAAATTATATATAGCCTGTCCTATGCCCGACAATTACTTCGCTCGGTACCTGCCGTTTTTGATTCATATTTTGCTGGCGGGCGCGATTGCGACTGCCATTATCTCGCTTTCCTGGCTGATCGGGGAGCGGAAACCGACTCGGGCCAAGCTTTCTCCGTATGAATCCGGCATGGCGCCGATCGGCGATGCACGCGGGCGCTTTTCGGTGAAGTTCTACCTGGTGGCGATGCTGTTCATCTTGTTCGATGTAGAAGCTGTGTTTCTCTATCCCTGGGCGGTGATTCTGCGCGATCTCAAACACTTCGGCCTGTGGGAGATGTTCGTGTACATCGGCATTGTTCTGGTCGGCTTCTTTTACGTCTGGAAGAAGGGCGTTCTGGACTGGGGGCCGTCCGTTGCGCGATCTAATGTGCGGCGAGGAGAACGGTAGTGGCTTTGTCCCCCGCGATCACGGATCTTGAGGAACTAAAGGGTCATCCGGCGGTGGCGCGGCTGCTGGCGTGGAACCCGGCGGCGGTTACGGGAGTGAAGTTCGACCGCGAGGAGATGACGATTTACGTCGATCGCGCGAACCTGCGCGAGGCTTGCGCGCTTTTACGTGACGACGCCGAGTGCGCTTTCAATTTCTTGTCCGACGTCACCTGCGTGGATTGGTATCCGGCGGAACCACGGTTTGAAGTTGTTTACCACCTGCTTTCAATTTCAAAGAAGGAGCGGGTGCGGCTGAAAGTGCGGCTCGATAGCGCCAGCCCGGCGGTTGAGTCGCTGACTTCGTTGTGGCCGGGTGCCAACTACTTTGAGCGAGAAGTGTTTGATCTGTTCGGTATCCGCTTTACCGGGCATCCTTATATGCGGCGCCTGCTGATGCCTGAGGACTGGGAAGGTCATCCCCTGCGTAAAGACTATCCGGTGGAGGGCTACCGCTAGAGTTCGTTATGGCTCACCTTGCGCCCACTCCAGTTCTTGAGCCCGGCCAGGATCGCACCATGATCCTGAACATGGGGCCGCAGCATCCTTCGACGCACGGTGTGTTGCGCGTGCTGCTGGAGATCGATGGCGAGACCGTGGTGCGGATCATGCCGGACATTGGCTTCCTGCACACGGGAATCGAGAAGACCTGCGAGGCCAAGTTTTACCAGCAGGTGGTGCCGCTGACCGACCGCATCGACTATCTCTGTCCCATGACCAACAACTTGTGCTACGTGCTGGCCGTGGAAAAGCTGCTGGGGCTGGAGATTCCGCCGAAAGCGCAGTGGATGCGGGTGCTGATGAACGAGTTGACCCGCATCAACTCGCATCTGGTCTGGCTGGGCACACACGCCATGGATATTGGCGCGCTCACAGTGTTTCTGTATTGCTTCCGCGAACGCGAAGAAGTGTTGAACATGTTCGAGATGATCAGCGGACAGCGCATGATGACCTCGTACTTTCGCGTAGGAGGAGTGGCGCTGGAACCGCCTCTCGGATTCTTCGAGCGGGTTCGCGAATTCGCCGGGCGTTTTCCGGAGAAGGTGGATGAGTACGAGAACCTGCTCACGGGAAATCCGATCTGGATGATGCGGACCAAGGGCGTAGCCCGAATGACGGCGGAAGATGCGATCGCGTTGGGGGCGAGCGGTCCAACTCTTCGGGGCAGTGGAGTGGACATTGATTTGCGCCGGGATATGCCTTATTCAGGCTACGAGAATTTCAAGTTCAAAGTGCCGGTGGCGCAGGAAGGCGACGTCTTTGCGCGTTATATGTGCCGCGTGCGGGAGCTGCGGGAGTCGATCGAGATCGTGAAACAGGCTCTGGACGGCATGCCGGAGGGGCCCGTCAAGGCGGATGCTCCCGGGATTGTGTTGCCCGACCGGGAGAAGATGAAGACGCAGATGGAGGCGCTCATCTACCACTTCAAGATTATTACCGAGGGCTTCGCGGTGCCGGCGGGTGAGGTGTATCAGGCGGTGGAGTCGCCGCGGGGCGAGATGGGGTATTACATCGTTAGCGACGGCACGGCAAAACCCTATCGCGTGCACATGCGGGCGGCCTGTCTGGCGAATTTACAGACGCTACCGAAGATGTGTGAAGGCGGGCTGATTGCGGATGTGGTGGCGGCCATTGGGTCGATTGATATTGTTCTTGGAGAGATAGATCGGTAGGAAATCATGAAGAAGGCATTTCACCTAGAGTTCGACGACGAATCGGCAGCTGGAAGCGGAATGAAGCACGACGGAATAACCTACGAGTACGCTGCTGAAGAGGATGAACGTCTTCGGGTCGAAACCGTCAACGGAGTGTCTTTTATATATGCAAATAGTTCGGGGCTGTTAACACTCAGTAAGATCCTCATAAAGATTGCAATGAGCAAATATGAAGATGGATTTCACCTTCATTTGCACCAAGATTTTAATGCTGATTCCCCCGAGGTGTTGGGCGTGGGATTGAGCAACCTGACTTGAGTGCCAGCAAAGTTAAATGAGATTTTCTGACGAATTCGAAGCTCGTTTTGCGGAGATGGTTCCGCATTATCCGACGAAGCGGTCGGCGCTGGTGCCTACGTTGCTTTATGCGCAGGATGAAGGTGGGTATTTGTCTGACGACGTGATTGCGGAGCTTGCTGGGCGACTTGATCTGACTGAGCTCGAAGTGCGGAATGTGATCAGCTATTACTCGATGCTGACGACTAAGCCGCGGGGGAAGTTTAACGTGCAGGTTTGCACGAACATCAGTTGTCTGGTTCGCGGTGGCGAAGAGATTCTGCAGCACTGTGCGAAGAAGCTGGGCGTCGGGCACAAAGGAACGACGCCCGACGGGGTATTTACGCTGGAAGAGGTGGAATGCATTGGAGCTTGCAGTTGGGCTCCAGCGGCGCAGGTGAATTACGATTTTCACGAAAACCTGACCACCGAGAAGATCGATAAGGTGCTTGACGAGTACAGGAAGAAAGCGGCGCTGTAATCCCCATGGCTGACCTGGCTTTCCATCCCGACGAGGTAAAGGTTGTCTCCCGACGCTTCGGTCAGGGTGCGACCAACATCGACCGGTATCTCGAACTGGACGGCTACAAGGCCGTGCAGAAGGCGCTCGGGATGGAAGCGGACGCGATCATCAATGAGGTGAAGAACTCGGGACTGCGCGGGCGCGGCGGGGCCGGATTCTCGACCGGGATGAAGTGGTCGTTCGTTCCCAAGCAATCGGCCAAGCCGAAGTACGTGCTGTGCAACGGCGATGAGAGCGAGCCCGGCACATGTAAGGACCGGTTGATTTTCGAGCATGATCCGCACGCCGTGATAGAAGGAGTGATGATCGGCGGGCTGGCCGTGGGGGCGCGCAGCGGCTACATCTACATCCGCGGCGAGTACCGCTATTTGTCGATCATCATGCAGAAGGCGATCCGCGACGCGTACGCCAAAGGCTTTCTCGGCAAGAACATTTTTGGGAGCGGGCGCGATTTTGATATTTACTGGCATGGCGGCGCGGGCGCTTATGAAGTGGGCGAAGAATCGGCGCTGATGGAATCGCTGGAGGGCAAGCGCGGGATTCCGCGGATTCGGCCTCCCTTCCCTGCTGTGGTTGGGCTGTGGGGCGGCCCCACGGTCATTAATAATGCGGAGACGCTGGCCAGCGTGCCTCACATCATGCTGGGCGGCGCGGAATGGTATGCCAAGCTGGGTCCGCCGAAGAATGGTGGCACGCGGCTTTTCTGCCTGAGTGGCAACGTGGCGAAGCCCGGAGTGTACGAGCTGCCCATGGGCTACAGCTTGAAGAAGATGATCTACGAAGTTGGTGGCGGGATTCCGAACGGGCGAACGTTGAAAGCGGTTGTGCCGGGGGGATCTTCTACGCCTTGTCTCACCGCGGACGAGATCGACATTAATATGGATTTCGATTCGGTCGCGAAAGCTGGGTCAATGCTGGGTTCGGGGGGCGTGGTGGTGATCGATGATGCGCAGTGCATTGTGAAATTCGCTTTGCGAACCATGAAGTTTTATCAGCATGAAAGTTGCGGGTGGTGCATCCCTTGCCGTGAAGGGACCGACTGGTTGAAGAAAACTCTCATGCGTTTTCATTCTGGCGGCGGCGTAAAGAAAGACATCGACAACATGCAGTACTTATCCGAGAACATGCTGGGCCGGACGTTTTGTCCGCTGGGGGATGCGGCGGCGATGCCGACGATCGCGTTCGTGAAGAAGTTCCGTAGAGAGTTTGAAGATCATTTGGAAGGCAGGCCGTGCCCGTATGAGAAGACGGGCGCGGAACAGCAACTTCCTGCGTTTGCGCATTGACGCAAGCAACGAGGACGGACCGTGCATTCTCCGACGTTAGGTTTAGCCGAACATGTGCTTTCGATAGCACTGGGGCTGACTTTCGTTTACAAGGGTCTGCGGAGGTCCGCACAGCACCAGTCTTTGTTGATGCGCTGGCGCGGAGATCCCGCAGTTCCAATGGGAATCGGTTGGCGCGCGGTTTTAGTCTCATTGGGATCGTTTCTGGCAATTATTTCGATCCTGCTCGCATTAGGTTGGGTCCGTTAGGGGTAGCTCTTACATTTAAACCATGGCTGACGTAACACTTACAGTTGACGGCAAGAAGGTCACGGCTCCCGCTGGGACGCTGCTGATCGAGGCGTGCAAGACGGTGGGCATCGAGGTGCCTTCGTTTTGCTATTACCCCAATCTATCGCTGCAGGGCGCTTGCCGCATGTGCCTGGTGAAGATCGAGAAAATGCCCAAGCTGCAGACCGCGTGTACAACGGTGATCAGCGAAGGGATGATCGTCACTTCGGATAGCGACGAGATCAAGCAGGCACGCAAGTCGATGCTCGAGCTGCTGCTGGGGAACCATCCTTTGGATTGTCCGGTATGCGATGCGGGGGGCGAGTGCGAACTGCAGGACATGACATTCTCCTATGGCGCCGCTGAATCGAAGTTCATGGAGGCGAAGAATCATAAGGAGGAGCAGCAGTGGTCGCCGGTGGTGTTCTTCGACCGGCCGCGCTGCATTCTCTGCTACCGCTGCGTGCGCGTGTGTGGCGAGGGCATGGACGTGTGGGCTTTGGGCGTGCAGAACCGCGGCGTGAGTTCGATTATCGCGCCTAATAAAGAGGATCACCTGGAGTGCGAAGAGTGCGGCATGTGTATCGACATCTGTCCCGTGGGCGCACTCACCTCCGGCGCGTATCGCTACAAGACGCGGCCCTGGGAGATGAAACACGTGGGCACGATCTGCACTCACTGCGGCGACGGCTGCAAGACCACGCTGGGCGTGCGGCGGGCCGACACTGGCATGGAGATCGTGCGCGGGGACAATCGCGACAAGAGCGGCACGAACGGAGATTTCCTCTGCATTAAGGGGCGTTATGCTTTCGACTTTGCGAATCACGAAGAACGGCTGACGCGGCCTCTGATTCGGCAGAACGGAAAGCTCAGCCCAGCCACGTGGGAAGAGGCTTTTGCGTTGATCGGAAAAACGTTTGCGGAAGTGCGTGACGTAGAAGGCGGGCAGGCGATTGGCGTCGTGGGATCGACTCGCACTACCAACGAAGAAGCCTATCTACTCTCGAAGTTCGCCCGCGTAGTATTGAAGACGAACAACGTTGACCATCACCGCACCGCGGATTTTCCTGCGCTGGCGGCTGCGCTTCGCAGCAAAGCCGATGCCACAGCCAGCATGGCGGAGGTTTTTAACGCTCCCGCTATCCTGCTGGTTGGCAACGATCCGACAGAGCAACATCCGCTCCTGGCCTGGCAGATTCGCAACAACGTTCGGCTGCATCGTGCGCGGCTTTATGTGATCAATTCCAAGCCAATCAAGTTGCGGCGGCAGGCGACGAGTTTCACGCAGATCCCCGTTGGGGCGGAAGGGCAAGTTGCGGCATTCCTCTCGGGCAATGACGGGGCTGCCGATGCAATCATTAGTTCATCCACCAACAAAGATGCTTGGGTCGCCCTGCGCGACAAACTGCGTGGCGAGCAGAATCTCGTGATCGTATTCGGCGCCGAATTGCGGGGAAACGACCTTGCCAGCCTGGTGAAGTTCGGTTCCGGAATCTCCGGAGCAAAGTTTGTCTGTCTAGCGGATTATGCGAATTCGCGCGGGGCGGCAGACATGGGTTTGTATCCCGATTTGCTGCCGGGATATCACCCAACTACCGCAAGCAGCCCGTTCCATCAGGAGTGGGGGGATGTGCCGCCGGCGGCGGGTCTGGATTTACTGGGTATGGTTGAAGCCGGAAGAGCTGGCAAATTGAAAGCACTCTATGTTGTCGGCTCGAATCCCGTGGGGCGGTTGAATATCGATCCGTTTGCGTTCTCGAAGAGTTTCGTCGTGGTGCAAGACATGTTTCTGACCGAGACTGCGGTTATGGCCGATGTGGTGCTGCCCGCCGCGAATGCATACGAAAAGTCGGGAACGTTCACCAATACCTGCGGCGACTTGCAGTTGGTAAAGAAGGCCGGCGAGGTCACGGGCACGAAGGCTGATTTCGAGATGATCGTGCGCATCGCCGATGCCATGGGTTTCGACGTTCGCAAACTCGTACCGTTCGGCAGTGGAACGCATGCCGACATGGGGCAGTCTCGCGGAGCGCAGTCGGGCGAGGCCGACCGTCATGCCGTGTGGCTGGAGGCTCACGGACTGGAGCCGAAACTCAGCCCGTTCGATCCCATGGCGATTCTGGATGAAATTCAGCGACTGGTTCCCGGCTATGACGTTTCGCGCATGAACCTGCTGGCGGGCAACAGTCAGCATACGTCCTTCGCCAAAGCAGGGCCCGGGGCTGCACACAAGCCGGAATCCATTTCTCCGGCGAATGATGGTCTTTTCAGCTCTGGAACGCTGGGACGTTATTCACGCACGTTGAATTCGGTAAGCGAGAGCCACGAGGTCAAAGTCGCCGAGGTCGCGGCAGACTGACTCGAATTTCTGGAGAGGAAGCAAGAGCATTGTCAGTGGGCGCTTTCATACTCGTGTCCGTGATCAAGTCGGTGATCGTCCTATTCGTTCTGCTCACCGCGGTCGCGTACACGGTTTGGCTGGAGCGCAAGGTGGTGGGGCACATCCAGAATCGCTGGGGTCCCACGCGGGTGGGGCCGTTTGGGCTGCTGCAGCCCGCGGCCGACGGCATCAAGTTTTTGTTTAAAGAAGATCTCACGCCGCCCCACGTCTACAAGCCGCTGTTTCTGGCGGCGCCGATGATGGCCCTGATCTTCGCCCTGACTTCGATTTCAGTGATCCCGTTCGGCAACTCGATCACGATCTTCGGGAAAAGCATTCCGCTGCAAATCACCGATGTGAACATTGGGTTGCTGCTGATTCTGGGTGTTACCTCGCTGGGCGTCTACGGAGTTGCGCTGGCAGGCTGGTCGTCGAATAACAAATATTCCCTGCTCGGTGGATTGCGCGCCAGCGCGCAGATGGTCAGTTACGAAATTGCGCTTGGACTCTCGCTGGTCGGGGTTCTGATCCAGTCGGGAAGTTTCAGTCTGCGCGCCATCGTCGATGCGCAGGGCGGACACTTTCTGGGGTTTATCCCGCGGTGGAATATTTTCCACGGGCAGTTCGTCGGCTTCTTCATTTATCTGATGGCGGCGTATGCGGAAACCAATCGCATCCCGTTTGACCTGCCTGAAGCCGAAACCGAACTGGTCGCGGGATACCACACCGAGTATAGTGCCATGAAGTTTGCCATGTTCTTCATGGCTGAGTACTCGAACATGATCACGGTTGCGTGCCTGGCTACTTTGCTATTTTTCGGCGGATGGCACGGGCCGTTGTTCGGGCCTCCGCTGTTACAGTCGTTGCTCCCGGTGTTTTGGTTTGGCGCAAAGATTTTCTGCTTCCTCTTTCTTTATATCTGGGTGCGCGGGACGCTGCCGCGCTTCCGCTACGACCAACTGATGTCTTTCGGCTGGAAGTTTCTGCTGCCCCTGGCGATTGTGAATCTGGTAACAACGGCAATTGCCGTGGCCTGGTGAAAAGCAGTACCTAGTACCGAGTACCTAGTACCCAGTAAAACCGGGTACGTTGGTCACTCCTGGGTACTGGGTACTGGCAACTGGCTACTTACTATGACCTTCCATCTCATTTTATTTCTGGCTTTCGGTGCGGTTTGCGTGGGTGGGGCGGTCAACCTGCTGGCGCAACGGCATCCCATCAACAGCGCGCTGTCGCTGATCGCGGTAATGGCTGCGCTTGCCGGCGAATACCTGTTGCTGGGCGCGGAGTTCGTCGCCGCAGTACAGGTGATCGTCTATGCTGGCGCAATCATGGTGCTGTTCATTTTTGTCATTATGCTGTTAAACGCCGGCGAAGAAGAGCACACGACCGGAAGCCGCGTCGCAATTCTGTTTGGCGTGCCCGGGATGCTGACCGGCAGCGTGCTTGTGGCCTGGGTGGTGCTGCGGCACTCCGGGACTGAGTCCGTGGCGATCGGCGCATTGCCGGGGCACCCCAACGATATCGCACAGCTCCTCTTTCACGACTTCCTATTGCCTTTTGAAGTGACTTCTGTGTTGATCCTGATCGCCATCATGGGCGCCGTGGTGCTGGCCAGCAAGCCGGAAGCTTCGGCGGGGAAGGTGGACTGATGGTTCCCTCGTATGTGCCGCTATCGTACTATCTGCTGCTCAGCGGATTTCTGTTCGCCTGTGGTGTGGTCGGATTTCTCATCAAGCGCAACATCATCACCATCTTCATGTCGATTGAGCTGATGTTGAACGGCGTTAATCTTTCGTTCGTAGCGTTCGCCGCGCACTGGCACGCGCTGGCCGGACAGGTATTTGTTTTCTTTGTGATGGTGGTCGCGGCGGCGGAGGCGGCTGTTGGGTTGGCGATCATCATCGCGGTCTATCGCACCCGCGAAACTTTGAATGTGGATCAGGTGAACCTGCTCAAGCTATGAACCCGAACCTCAATCTCTGGCTGATCCCGGTTCTGCCGCTGGCAGGGGCTGCGATCAACGGCTTTCTTGGCAAAAAGTCCTCGCGCCGGGCCGTGACTACAGTCGCGCTCTTTTTTAGCGGCGCCGCTTTCGCGATGGCTTTGTGGGTCGCGGTGCGTTTTTCGTCATTGACGCTTCCCTACCAGGAGTTCTTCGCGCACTGGATTCGCATTACCGGCTTTAGCGCGGACTTCGCCTTCTATCTCGATCAACTCTCGCTGGTTATGCTGCTCGTCGTCACCGGCGTCGGATTCCTGATCCATATCTATTCTGTCGGCTACATGTGGGACGATCTCAGCTACTACCGGTTCTTCAGTTATCTAAATCTGTTTATGTTTTTCATGCTGACGCTGGTGCTGGCCAACAACTACCTGCTGATGTTCATCGGCTGGGAGGGCGTTGGGCTGGCGTCGTATCTGCTGATCGGGTTCTGGTTCACGAAAGACTCGGCGGCGTCGGCGGGCAAGAAAGCGTTCATCGTCAACCGCATCGGCGACTTCGGATTCCTAATCGCATTGTTCCTGTTGATCAAGCACTTTGGCTCGCTTAATTTCGAGCAGGTCTTCAATTCGGTCGGGCATCTCACCGTGGGGACCGAAAGCGAGGCGCTGCTGACAGCGATTGGGATTCTGCTGATGGTGGGCGCTTGCGGGAAGTCGGCGCAGATTCCTCTGTACATTTGGCTTCCCGACGCGATGGAAGGTCCGACGCCGGTTTCCGCGCTGATCCACGCTGCGACCATGGTGACCGCGGGGGTGTACATGGTCGCGCGTTCGCACGCAATCTTTGATCGCGCGCCGACAGCGCTGGCGGTGGTAGCGGTCATCGGCACGCTGACCGCGTTCTTCGCTGCGACCATCGGCATCGCGCAAACCGACATTAAGAAAGTGCTAGCCTACTCGACCATCTCGCAGCTTGGGTACATGTTCATGGCTTGCGGAGTGGGTGCATTCTCCGCAGGCATTTTCCACCTGATGACGCACGCCTTCTTCAAAGGCCTGCTGTTTCTCGGCGCGGGCTCGGTGATTCATGCGGTGGGCGGCGAACAGGACATGCGCAAGATGGGCGGGCTGAGATTGTACGCGCCGTGGACTTTTCTAACCATGACGGTCGCCACCTTCGCCATCGCCGGGTTTCCGCCACTGGCAGGCTTTTTCAGCAAGGATGAGATTCTCTGGAAGGCGTTTTCCAGCGAGCACGGCAGTTGGGTGTTCTGGCTGATCGGCGTGATTACGGCATTTATCACCTCGTTCTACATGTTCCGTTTATGGTTTCTCACATTCCTGGGCGACTACCGCGGAGGCGAAGTTGTGCAACATGGCGCTAGCCACGACGATCACGGCCACAACGGGCACGGCCTACCCCATGAAAGTCCTATGGTGATGATCGTGCCGCTGGCGGTCCTCGCTGTGTTGTCGTTCATTGGAGGATGGGTCGGCATCGGGAACCGCTTTGAGAACTTCCTGGCGCCAGTCTTCCAAACAGGTACTGCGGTTGCGACGTCTGATGTCGCGACCGAATCGATGGGCCACCTGGAGCTGTATCTCACACTGGTCTCGATCGGGGCAGCTCTCCTTGGTTTCTACCTCGCCTACCTGCTCTACCACAAGCGCCAGGACCTGCCGCAGAAGATCGCCGACTCGCTTGGCAGGTTTTATCTGGCGGTTGCACACAAATACTATGTGGACGAACTCTACGCTACGCTCTTCGTCAAGCCGCTAGTCGATGGCTCGACGCGAATCCTATGGCTGGGAGTAGACCGGAACATCATCGATGCGACGGTGAATGATGCGGGCGACGGGGCGCGCCAGGTTTCCGACGAGGTTCGCCACATGCAATCCGGCAATATCCGCTCGTATGCAGGATGGATCGCGGCCGGTTCGGCGGCGGTGATTGCCTTCATGATCTGGATGTGGACGGAAGCCCGATGAGCACCGACAGCCTCAGTTCCATCATTCTTACGCTGGTGACGTTCATGCCGCTGGCGGGCGGCTTGCTCCTGATGCTGCTGCCTCGCCGCGACCGCGACATTCGGATTTTCGCGCTTGTCATCTCGTTGCTGACTTTTGTTTTGTGCTTGCATCTGCCGGTCTACTTCCAGCGGGGACAAACTGATTTTCAATACCAGGTCGACAGGCAGTGGGTTTCAACTCCGAATATCCACTACCACATGGGGGTTGACGGCATCTCGCTGTGGCTGGTGGTCCTCACCACTTTCCTTACGCCGCTTTGCGTGCTGATTTCCTGGAAGTCGATTCACGAGCGGGTGAAGGAGTTCTTCATCCTGCTGCTGATTCTGGAGACGGCGCTGATCGGCGTCTTCACCTCGCTCGACCTGTTTCTCTTCTATTTTTTCTGGGAAGCCACGCTGATTCCGATGGCGTTGCTGATCGGGATTTTCGGCCACGAGCGCAAAGTTTATGCCGCAGTGAAGTTTTTCATGTACACGATGATCGGGTCGGTGTTCATGCTGGCGGCGATCCTGTGGCTTTATGCGAATACCGGCAGCTTTGACTTTGTCGTGATTCGCGACAAGATCGCGAGCGGCGCAGTACCGGGTTTCGCGGCGGCCGCGCAGTGGCTCTTTCTCGGCTTCTTCCTGGCGTTTGCGGTCAAAGTTCCTTTATTCCCCTTCCATACGTGGTTGCCCGATGCTCACGTGGAAGCGCCCACGGCAGGATCAGTGCTGCTGGCTGGGGTGTTGTTGAAGATGGGCACGTATGGCTTGCTGCGGTTCAACCTGGGTCTGTTCCCGGAGCAAGCGCGGCATAACGCCTGGTGGGTGATGACGCTGGCGCTGATTGGCATCATCTATGGCGCGCTAGTTGCGATGGTCCAGCCCAACATGAAGAAGTTGATCGCGTATTCCTCCGTCAGCCATCTCGGATTTGTAGTGCTGGGAATCTTCAGCTTTACGCAGGCCGGACTGAACGGGGCGATGTTCGTCATGCTGGCGCACGGAATTTCCACGGGCGCGTTGTTCATGCTGGCAGGCATTCTGCACGAACGCCGACATACCTACGAGATCAGCGAGTTCGGCGGACTGGCTTCGCCCATGCCCGTGTATGCCGCGTCGTATCTGGTCATCGTGCTGGCATCGGCGGGTCTGCCTCTGCTCAACGGCTTCATTGGTGAATTTCTGGTGTTGAGCGGCGCATTCCAGGCCAGGGCCGTCTACGGAATACTCGGGGCGACCGGCATAATCTGGAGCGCAGTCTATCTTCTCTGGATGTATCAACGAGTCTTCTACGGCAAAGTTACGCACCCAGTGAACAATTCGTTGAGCGATCTTTCTCGATTCGAAAAGATGGCGATTTGGCCGTGTGCGGCGGCAGCGGTGGTGATGGGCGTGGCTCCGATTGTGTGGCTGGGGGCTATTGATCCGGCGGTTCACGCCGTGATTGCGACTTTCCCGCAGACGGTTAGCAGGGTGGTGGGACAATGATCGCTCAGACAATGATAGCGACCATCGCCCCGGCCTTCTCGCAGGCGCTGCCGCAGACCGCCGATTACGTCCGCATCCTGCCTGAGATCGTTCTCTCCATCTTCGGCATGATCGTGATGGTGCTCGAACCTCTGCTCGACGAGGAGCAGAGTCAGAAAGTTCTGGGGCTGATCGCGCTGGTGGGCACGCTGGCGGGACTGGGGGCAACCTGGTTCATGGCACAGCCTCAGTATCAGGGACTGGCCTTCTGGAACATGGTGCAGGTGGACGCATTCAGCGTCTTCTTTCATGTTCTGGTGATTGCGATCGGTGCCGTCGTCATCCTGAGTTCGTACGAATACATGGCGGTGCAGCGGATCCGGGCTGGGGAATACTACGCTCTCATCCTTTTTGGCGTGGTCGGCATGGCGCTGATGTCGTCGGCGATTGAGCTGGTTCTGATTTTTATTGCCCTTGAGATTTCCTCCATCTCTTCTTATGTGCTGGCGGGATTCCGGCGGCACGAAGCAGCCAGCGCGGAATCCTCGCTGAAGTACTTTCTCTTGGGGTCATTTGCGACAGCGTTTTTTCTTTACGGTGTAGCGTTGATGTTTGGCGCGACCGGCTCGACCAACATTGCTCAGATCAGCAGGACGCTTCTAGCTGGTCCGATCCCATTGCTGGCCTACGTAGCGGTGGCGTTCATGTTCGTTGGCCTGGGCTTCAAGGTGGCCGCCGCCCCGTTCCACGTCTGGACCCCGGACGTTTATGAAGGAGCGCCGGCGCCGATTGTCGGCTTCATGTCGACCGCGCCCAAGGCAGCGGCTTTTGCGGTTTTGTTGCGCGTCGTTTTCGTGATCGATGTACCCGGAATGCTCTGGCTGATTTGGGTTTCGGCGGCGCTCTCCATGACTTTGGGCAACCTGGGCGCGCTGGTTCAGAACAATGTGAAGCGCTTGCTGGCATATTCCTCAATCGCCCACGCCGGCTATTTGTTGGTAGCATTCGCAGCTTCGCCTAGCCTGGGAGCCTCAGCGGCCATGTTCTATACCGCAGCCTATGCCGCGATGAACCTGGGTGCGTTTGCGGTAGTAAGCCATTTAGCGAACGCTGGCGAACGCTACGTGACTCTTGAGGACTACGAAGGCCTTGGCCGCAGCTCCCCGCTGCTGGCGGCTGCGCTGACCATCTTTTTGCTGTCGCTGATCGGCATCCCGATGACGGGGGGATTTTTTGCCAAGTTCTACGTGTTCAGCGCGGCGGTGAAAGCGAACTTGATCTGGCTCACGATCATCGGCGTCCTCAACAGTGGCGTGGGCGCGTACTACTACCTGCGGATCATCGTGATGATGTACATGCGCGAGTCGCGGAGGGAAGTTCCGGTGACTCCGGTTCCATTCGCGCTTGGCGTAGCGCTGGCATCCTGCATGGCAGCGACCATCTATCTCGGAATATTTCCGAGCCACGTGCTGCAGTACGCTCAGGACTCCGCACAGCAGCTCGTCCTCGACCCTTCGCGCCAACCTTCTTCGTCCGCACTCATTTCATCGGTTTCCACAATCCAGTAGGTTCTAAATTCCCACCAAGGACAAGTTGCCACGAGGTTCTGAACCCACGAGTTTCCTTCGAGAAGCTTCACTCGTGGTTGGGAATCAGCGGAACGAAGCGGACGAGTTCACGAAGGGTAATCACGGGCTGCGCATTGACGATCCGGATGAATTGGAGCTGCTGAGAATCCTCGGTTCCGACTGGAATAATCATGCGACCGGCGTCGCGGAGTTGAGTAAGCAGGGTGGAGGGCAGATCAGAAGCGGCGGCGGAAACGAGGATTGCGTTGAAGGGGGCGGCGGCGGGAAGACCGAGTGTACCGTCTCCGGTGAAGAGTTGGACGTTGGCATAGCCGAGCCCGGTGAGAACGTTGCGGGCGTTTGCTGCAAGGGCTGGGTGGCGTTCGATGGAGAACACCTGCGCGGCAAGTTCAGCGAGCAGAGCGGTGGCGTATCCGGAACCAGTGCCAACTTCGAGAACCTTGTCGGCGGGGGTAAGTTGTAGGGATTCGAGCATGAGGGCAACAATGTAGGGCTGCGAGATAGTCTGCCCATCGGCGATGGGCAGAGGATGGTCTTCGTAAGCTTCGGCGCGATAGGGTTCAGGGACAAATTGGTGGCGGGGAACCCGAAGCATGGCGTCGAGGACCCGAGGGTCGGAAATGCCGCGGCCGCGGAGTTGGGAATCGACCATGAGTTGACGGGCTGTGGTTGGGTCGAGCATGCAGATCGAGGTCGCGCCTGACAATGTAAATGCGACCTCTGGAGAAGCTCAAGTACCTCGGGGGCTCAAAGCCCGCACGTAATAGCAAGAGTTTATCGCAGCGCTGAAAAGCTTGTCGTGAGCGAAGCCGAAAGGCGCTGCGCCACCCAAGATCGGTTCGCACACGCCGTGGTAAGGCAAAATCCGGCTCTCGCCGATTCCGTTATTTCTTGCGGCGGCGGATGCGCACGTCGAAACTGACGACACCATTCTGGTCACGAGTGCCGACGACGGAAACGTTGCGAGTGAAATAGTACTCCCCCTGGATGATCTGCTGCGAACTCTGCGAGACATTGGTGGAGTAAGTGAGGGATATGTTGTTGGCGAATTCCTGCTCGATGGTGACCTGGGGACCGCGGGCGGTGGGATTGGTTTCGGTACTGAGTCCCTGCGGATCGATTTTGATGTTGCTGGCTCCAAACAGGCGCTGGAAACGGCTGCTGGCGGTGTCATTGAGGGCCTGGTTGAGGATGAGGGCGCTGGCCTGGTCGGAAAAGACGCTCTGGCCAGACTGTTCCTGGAGTTGGGCGGATTCTTCGTTCGTGCGGCCGAGAGCGAGCAGCGCGATGATATCGGATTTCGGCAGGGGAGGTTCGGAACGGTAGTTGAGGTTGAGGCCGCGGCTGGGCGTCCCGATAAGAGTGATGTTGAGGTCGTAGTTGCGGACGTGAGTGGAGGCCTGGAGATTGAACTGGGGCTCGATGGCGACGGGATTCGTGAAAGTGATGTCTCCGCGCTCGAGCGTGAAGCGGGTGCCATGGAAAGTGGCTTGGCCTTCAAGGATATCGACACGGCCGAGGACGGCAGGACGGGCCATGGAGCCGCGCAGGCGAAGGTCTGCGTCGCCGGACAAGCGGGCGATTGCAGTGCGCATCTGGAGTTCAGGGGCGGTCACGACGTGGATGTCGAGTTTCACGTTATTTAGGGGAGAGTTGGCGGCGGTAACGGTGGAGAACTGGCGGCTGCCGAGATAAGCGCTGAAGTCGAAGCCCGGCGTTACGGCCATCTTGTTGATGCTGATGTCGCCGGAAACGGTGGAAGCGGAGCGGCTGCCGACCCAATGCAATTCGGCGTCGGCGGTAGAGCTGACGCCGGGGGGATAACGCAAGCGAACGTCCTTGCCAGTGGCGGTGAGATTGAAGTTGAGTTGCTGCTTAAAGTAAAAGGCATCTCCTTTGAGGTCGAGCGTGCCGCCGCCAGTGCGGGCGGTGAGCGTCTCGATGTGGATATGATCGCGAGTGAACAGGAGCGAACCGTTGAGTTCGCCAAGGCCGCTGGGCAGTCCGGCATAGGAAATCGAACCGCCAGTCACCTGAAAATGGCCCTGAGGCAACGGCTCGGCCAGCGTACCGCCGACGGTCACGTTCATGGTGACGAGGCCGGACGAAGTAAAGTCAGGATCGAAGCTGGAGAGCAGCTTGAGATCGAGGCGGCCATCTGCGGTGAGATCGAGAGAGCGGTCGCCGGATAGTTGAACCGAGCCGTGAGCCGTGAGGTCAGTTCCCTCCCCTACCAGGCGGAGTTGCTGGATGTTGACTGACTGATTGGCGAGGGAGAAACGAATGGGCTCCTGATTGTGGACCTTGGCGTTTTCGACGTTGAGGGAAAGCGCGGTTAAGGTGCCATCGAGGGTCCATTGCTCGGGCTGGCGGAGTGGGCCGTGCAAGTCGAGAGAACCGGCGACGGCAGAATGTCCCGTGAGTTGGCCGCGGAAATAAGAGTGCCAGAGCGCGTCGAGGTCGAGTTGGTCCAGTTGAAAGGAGAGGTTCGCGGGATAGTCGTCACGCAGCTGGATATTGCCACTGACGAGTAATGAGCCGCGCTCGAAATGGGAGTTACCCGTGAGATGCAACTCGCTACCCTGGGTGACGGCTTGCAGGTCGAGTTCACCGGCCAGTTCGTGATCGAGAGTGAGGTTCCGGACGTGGAGGACGGCATTGAGGGAAGGCGCGTCGGGACTGCCGGAGCCTTTGAGGATAAAGTCGGCGCGTCCTTCCACCGAGAAACGACTGGATTGGATTCGCTGAACTTGAGTGAGGTCGAAATTATTACCCGTGAGGTCGAGATGGAAGGTGCGAGTGGAAGGCTTGTAGGCGGCGCTTCCAGTGATGACTGAATCGTCGTGGACGAGATGCATGTTATCGAACGCAATTTCGCCCTGGGCGAGGTGGAAGTTGGAATCGAATTGCTGAATGGTTTCACCGTAGGCGGAGGCGTTGCTGAGGTGGATCTGTCCTTCGCCGTGAGGATTGGAAATCGTGCCCGCGGCCTGGACGAAGAGATCGGTTCTGCCGGAGGCTGGATAGTTGTATCCGGCGAGAGCCTGGAGAGCGGCGAGGTCGGCGTTGTGAAGGTTGGCGCGGAGAGTGAAACTGCTGTCGCCGGTGAGATGGCCGTGTAGCAGGCTAGCGGAGGCATCGAATTCGGCAGAGGTGTCGTCACGGCGAAGAGTGGCGCTGCGAAGGGCGATGGCTTGGAAGGAAAGCTGGATAGAGGTGGAAAGAGAATCCCAGTGGGTCTGGAATTCATGCGTTTTGGCGGTGGCGGGCAGGGTGACGTCGAAATCGTCCATTTGCAGAGAGCCGGCAAGTTGAGGAGAGGAGAGTGAACCGCTCATGCCCCCATTAAACGTGGCGCTGCCGATCAGGGTGACTGGAAAAAGCGCGGGACCGCGCACAACGGCGACGAAAGGTAGCCAGTCAATCAGACTGGAGGTAGAAACGGAAAGGCGAGCTGCGGACGTGGCAGACAGTGTGCCCGATGCCCGGACGTGGCTGGTGGGCGTGGCTAAGGTGAAACTGGCCAGATCCAGTGTGTCCCCGGCAGCGTGGTAGACGCCGTTGGCATGGGCGCTGATTGGCAGTTGGGCGGGGGCGGGGTGCGTAGGAGGAATGAGATCGAGAGCGAACTGGAGTTCCGCGTCGCGGCGAGTTCCCTTCCAGCGAACTTCGACCGTGCCGGAGGCCGATGCGGCAGGATGGAAGCGTGGGAACGGGTGAGCGGCTGCATTGAGCGCGCCGGCGAGATCCTCCGCAGAAAGGTCGCGCAGACGAAGAACAACCAGCGCACTTTGGATGGCTTCCGGCTTTGGTTTGGCGATTTTCTCCCGGGACTTGTTCAGGGGTGGAGCGGCCGAGATAGTAGCTGTATCCAGGTTTTTTCTAGCCGTGGGCGAGAGGTGCTGCGCGGGCGCCAGCCACTGATTGAATTCGGCATCGCCAGTGAAGGAGCCGCCGAAGACTTTTCCTTGCAGCTTGGAGAATTTGAGTTGCTGGTCGCTGACAGTGTAGCCAGCATTGAGAGAGGCTCTGGAGAAAGCGATCTGATCGTCCTGCCAGGCGACATCGCGGAGGGTGAGCAGACCGTTGCTGACGAACTGGTCGAGCGTCCATTCGCCGCGCCCCTTGAGTTCGAGCACGCCGGCACGAAGATCGCGGCGGCGGGCGATGGACGCGGCTTCGGTGAGGTCAATTTGCGCGTCGTAGGAACCCTGCATATGAGGACGGCGAAGGTCTGTGACTTGTCCGCTCGCTGAGAAATGAGAGTGGCCGGAATTCCATTTGAGCGAGGGCACGACGGCAGAGTTCGATCCCAGGCTGAATTCCACAGCGGTCATCCAGGCGAAGGGCCGGCAGTCCAGCAGTTTGGTATCCACCAAGCCGAGCAGAAGACGGCCATCGTAGCGGCTGTGGAGGAAGGAATAGTCCATCTGGAGCGCGGTGTCGCGAGCGGCGAACTCGACCGGGATGGTCTGATCGTCCCAGAGAATCTGGCCGTGGCGGAGCTCGAAATGATCAATGGAAAGAGCAAAGAGTTGCTCGACGGTAGTCTTGCCGGTAGCGGCGGAGGGTTTTCGCGGTGGAAAATTGGTGGTGGCGTCGGGATAGAAAGCCACGTGGACGACGGGTTGCTCAAAGACAACCTGATTGAAGGCGAGCTCGGAACGGAGAAGAGAGCTGATCTTCAAGCGAGCGACGATGCGGTCAGCGTGGGCGAGAGGAACCGCGGTAGCAGCCTCGCGGCCGTGGACGGTGATCCCGCGCACGTCGGCCTGGAGGCGAAAGGGAGTGGTATGGATGCTGTCGATTTCGACGCGGCCGCCAGTGACTCTCTCCACTTCGGCGATGAGGCGGCGGCGGACCAGCGCCTGGAATGAGTCCGTGTTGATGTAGACGAGCAGGCTAAGAATGGTGAGGAAGGCCGCCACGGAGACGAACAGCAGATACTTCCTCCAGCGGCGGCGGGCAGGCTTGGTAGAGGCTTCTGTCACTGCGATTGGACTCCCGGGCCGTTCGCTGAGGGCGTGACGCCGGGGATACGGACCTGCCCTTCGGAGCGCAAAGTCTGCAGCCAGGAGACGAGCAACTCGCTGACTTTCTGTTCAGTAAGCAACTCGCGAATCTTGGCAGAGACTTCGGCGAGAGGGACATCGGAGGCCCCGGACTGCTTTAACTTGGGGACGAACTGATCGCGGTAGTAAGCCTCGATGGACTTGGAATCGACCTGGACGACGGGGCGAAGGCGGGCGTCGACGAGGCGCATCACGTCGATCTGTTGCCGGACATGAGCGAAAAGATCCGTCACCCTGAGGTGATACTGGGCGAGAAGCGACTGCCAGGTGTCGGCGGATGCGGCTTGGGGATATTGTTTGCGGGCTTCGGCGACCTTGGCGGCGACCTCGGCATCCGTGGCGTGGGGGAAATCGGCGGATTTCATCTGCTCGCGAAGAAGTTCCTGGTCGATGAGACGGTCGAGAACGGCACGTCGGTCTTCCTCAGTGAACTGGGCGAGATTGCGGTTGCTGAGGAGAGCTTCGTAGCAGAGGGCCTCGTCCCAGTCGGACTGCAAAATAACATGGCCGTTGACCGTGGCGATGATGCGGTCGATGACTTCGGCGGTGGCGGGCGAGGGTGCATAAAAAAAGGCCACCAGAAGTGCAACTGCGATAATCGTTGTCTTGGTTCGAGCTCTCATCAAAATGGCTGACCTATGCTGAAAAAAACATTGAAATGGCGCATACGCTGCGCAACAAACGGGGCCGTTGGCAGCAGCGGCGTGCTCAACGTGTAGCCAAAGGGGTATGCAGTTGGATTCAAATTGTAACCGAAATCGAAGCGCAAAGGACCGATAGGTGTCTTGTAACGCAAACCCAGGCCCACGGCATGCGAAGTAAAGTCGTAGCCTGAATTGTTGAATTGGGTGACACAGCCGTTGTATTGGTCCGTCTGCGTCACGGCGCTGAACTGGAGGCACTGGGCGGGATTGGGCTGGTGCCAGCGCATGAGGCCTTTGAGCATATCGTGACCGGCGGTGAAGACATTGCCCATATCGTGAAAGAGGGCGAAGCCGAAACCTCCTCCGAGGTAGGGCAGGCTAACCGGCGGGAAGCGCAGTTCCTCACTATTCACGAACAAAGCTGAACCACCGACGGGGAAACCGGAATCGGGATCTCGCGGGCCTGCTTGATTCAACCCGAAACCGCGATGGGAGTTGCCACCACCCGCGAAAAATACCTCAGGCAGCGGAATGACGGTAACGTTCTGCGTACAAGACGTGGCCAACTTGCTGACTTGGCAGGCTCCTGGCGGAAGGACTCGGGTACCCCGATAGGCCTGCTCCAGACCGATGGTGGTGGAACGAGCGAACACAAACTTGTGATTGGCGCGCCCGAAGGCATAGTAGGTGGAATCCTGAGTAAGAGCGCGAGCGAAATCGGCCTGCGAACCGAAGTAACTGGATGCGGAGAAACCGTCGAGGGTAAAGTACTGGCCCTTGGTACTTTCGAGAGGATTGTCGCGTTGGTCGCGGATGAAGGTAAAGCCGGGACCGCCGACGCGCGCCGGCAACGAAAATAGACTAAATGCCGCGGGGGAAAAGTTCGAAGCGAAGTTGCTGGCTTTGACGCGGCGGTAATCGAAGCGGTAGGTGATGGAAGAAGAGTGATTGGCCTGCTGCTTGCCGATTTGCTGGCGAAGATCAATCTTGCCTTCCAGGCGCTGGGAGGTGAAGGTAGCAACGTCAAGACTGTTGTCGTAGAAGGCGGTATAGAAGAGTTTGAAGCGATCGTTATTGAAAAGCTTTGGGATTTCGTAGCTTATGAGGCCACGCTGTTGGAGACGTCCGACGTGGGACTGAAAGGTCAACGTCTGGTTACGACCGCCGACGTTAAGGCGGGTGATATCGAAGCCGACGCGGGGACTTACACCTGTGGAGCCGGCGGGAGAACTGGTCCCGGAGGGCAGGCCGGTTTCGAATTCCAGGCCGAGGCCGTAGGTGAAGGTGTAGCGCTTGGCTTCCTGCACCTGGACCAGAACGTTTTTCTGGGAGTCGGAGCCCTCGGGATTCTGTACAGCAGTGTCGACCTGGCTGAAGATGCCGAGGTCATAGAGGTTGCTCTGGGTAGCGAGCAGATCCTGCTGGCTGAGAGGCTCGCCGGCAGCTACCTGAATCTCGCGCTGCACGACATAGTCACGGGTGTGATCGAGCCCGGCGACCATCACGTGGTTGACGAAGAACTGATCCCCCTCCTGGATCATGTAGGTGACGTCTTCGTGGCCGGGCTGGCCGGGCGACGGTGCGGTGTTAATTTCCAGCGTGGCGTTGGAAAACCCGTGATTGAAGTAATAACTGAGGATGGATTCACGGTCATTCGCGAGATTCTGTTCCGAGTAGGGCTGGCCTTCGATGGTCTTGAGTTCAGAGAACGCCTTGGCGTCAATCTTTTGGTTGCCTAGTATGTGGACCGCGCCGTTAAGCGTCTGCGGGCCTTCTTCAATCTGAATGTGAACCGCGAGATGGTTCTCGGCACCGTGATAGTTGTCGTCGACCTTGGTCTGAATCTTAGCCTGCCGGAATCCGTTGGAGACGTAGAGCGCCTGGAGACCCGCGACGTCGTTCTTGAGCAATACTCCACTGTAACGTCCGTGGGACAACTCGCCGGCGGGTTGAATTTGCATGTTCGCGCGGAGCATTTGCCTGGGGAAATACTTGTTCCCGCTAATGTCGATGAGTTCGAGCTTGTGCACTGGGCCGGGATCAATACGGTAGGTGACGCGAATCGTGTCAGGAGTGTTTTCTTTCTGGACCTCGACGGTTGCGTCGAAGTGGCCGCGGCTCTGCAAGTAGTCGAGGATATTGCGCTTGCCCTCGTTCAGCAGGTCGTCGTCGAGAGCGTTTTCCTCGTAAACCGGAACCTCTCTCTTCAACGTCCCGTGGCTGATGTGAAAACCCTGAGCGTAGACGATGACGACGGGTCCGGGTTCGATCAGATAGGCATAGTCGACGGCGTTGGATTCGGAATGGTATTTCTGCTCGGCAATCGATACCTGCGCCAGCACGCGCTCCTGCTTCTGAAACTTCTTACGCAGGCGCTGTAGAGAATTGGTGACCCGGGCCGCAGTAACCAGATCGCTGGGGTGCATCCGGGCGATGTCCTGAACCTGGCCCTGGGAAAGGGCTGAGTGGCCGGTGACTTTGACTTCGCCGACGTGAGCCGGCTCGCCGGGGGTGATGTGGAAGAGAATACTGACCTGCTGGGTGGCCGCATTGGAAGTGCTTTCGGCGGTGACGCGCGCCCGGTAATAACCGTTCTCCTGCATGAGTTGGCGGATGTTCTGCAGGGCGCGGTCGAGTTTGTCGAGAGTATGAAGTTCGCCGAGCTGGAATTTGGAAGCATTCACGATCTGGTTATAGTTGGGGTGGCTGGGAGCACCCTCCACGTCGACCGCGCCGACAAAGAAGTTGAGCGAAGTAGTGAAGGTGAGCCGCACGTCCGGGCCGGAGGGTGTGGCTTCGGCCTGGATGTCGGCAAAGCGTCCGGTGGCAAAGAGGACGCGGATGCTTTCGCGGACCTGGTCGCGGTCGAGCGGCTGGCCCGATTTCTGTGGGAGCATTTGGAGCAAGTGGTCGCGATCCGGCGTGCCTGGCAGTTCGATGGATTGGACGGTGCGTCCAGCATAGGCCGACATGGAGGCGAGAGCTGAGGAGCCTTGAGTGGTTTGCGGTTGCTGGAGAGGGGGCACAGGGTCGGATGCGGATGACCCGGCGCAGGCGAACGGGCCGAGCGAAGCCATGATCAAGATGACGAATGACGTGTACCGTCTCAACAAATAATGTCCTTGGGCCCGTTGTCTACATTCGATGAAGAGCGGAAGGCCTCTGTTGTCCGCATCCTGGCGGTTGAAACAGTCCAGGCACTTATAATAAAGGTTTTGCCGGTGAAAACTGGTGACCTCCTTGAGGCAGGGCGTGGAGAAAGAAAAGTTCGAGGAACGGTACTCGCGGCAGATTCTATTTCGCGGAATCGGAGCGGAGGGCCAGCGGCGGCTGGCGGCGGGGCGGGTTGCGATTGTGGGGTGCGGAGCGACCGGGTCGGCGCTGGCCTCATTGCTGGCGCGCGCGGGTGTGGGAACGCTGCGCATTATCGATCGCGACTACGTGGAGGCAAGCAATCTGCAGCGGCAGTCGCTGTTCGAGGAAAAGGATGCGGCCGAGTCCCTGCCCAAGGCGATTGCAGCGGCGCGAAAGATTGCGGCCTTCAATTCGGAGATTGTCGTGCAGTCACGCGTCGAGGATGTGGTTCCTGGGAATATTAATGCGTTACTTGATGGAATGGATGTAATCCTCGATGGCACAGACAATTTTGAGACTCGATATCTGGTGAATGATTACGCGGTGCAGAGTTCTCTACCGTGGATTTATGCGGCGGCGGTAGGCAGCTATGGGGTGACGTTGAATGTGGTGCCGGGTAAAACTGCATGCCTGGCGTGCCTTTTTCCCGATCCGCCGCGGGGAATGGTAGAGACTTGCGAAACCTCGGGGATATTGAATACGGCAGTGAACGTGGTGGCATCGATCGCAGCGACCGAGGCGGTGAAACTGCTGATAGGTGGTACGGCCGCGGAGCAGTTGCGCACGACGTTGTGGTCCTGTGATGTGTGGACGAACGAGCGGGCGGAGATTGCGGCGGCGAATCCGCGGGTGGGCTGCCGGGCATGTGGGGAGCATGATTTTGTGCATCTGGCGGGCGAGGGGCGTCCGCACATCACGATGTGCGGGCGAAACTCGGTACAGATTCACGAGCGCGCCCGGCCGATTGATTTTCCCGAGATGCAGCGGCGGCTGGAGGCGCACGGCGCGGTACGTCATAACGAATTCGTGCTGAAGTTCTGGCGCGAACCCTATGAGATGACGCTGTTTCGCGATGGGCGGGCAATTATCAAGGGAACGACAGACACCGGAGTCGCGCGCAGTCTGTATGCGCAGTATGTAGGGAGCTGAGCGGGTTTGCCGCTGCGCCGATTGGATCAAGCAAGAGAAATATGCCCGGGAAGCAACTCGCTGACAAGACTGCGCTCATTACGGGAGGCGCCGGCGGTATTGGCCGCGCCACAGCGCTGCTCTTTGCCCGCGAGGGCGCGACCGTGTGCGTCGTTGACCTGAACGAGGAAGCGGGGCAAGAGCTCGCACGTGAAATCTCCAGGGACGGAGGCCGCGCGATTTTTGAACGCGCCGACGTGACCCGTTCCGCCGACTGTCGCCGCGCGGTCGAACGCACTGTCCACGAATTCGCTGGCATTCACATACTGTTCAACAACGCGGGCATCATCCGCCGAGCCTCTGTACTTGAGATCAGTGAGCGAGATTGGGACGCAGTAATGGCAGTCAATGTAAAATCCGTCTTCCTCATGTCGCGCGAAGTCATCCCGATCATGGCTATGGCGAAAGGCGGTTCGATCATCAACACGGCTTCAGGGTGGGGCTTGGCGGGAGGACCTCGCGCCGCCGCCTATTGCGCTTCGAAGGGCGCGGTTGTGCTGCTAACCAAAGCGATGGCCATTGATCACGGCCGGCAGAATATTCGCGTAAACTGCATCTGCCCGGGCGACACCGATACAGCAATGCTGCGCAGCGAGGCGCGGCAATTGGGCGAGGCGGAAGATCGATTTCTCTCCGACTCGGCGAGGCGTCCTCTGGGCCGTGTCGGCAGGCCGGAAGAGATCGCGCACGCCGCGCTCTATCTGGCCAGCGATGCGGCATCGTTTGTAACTGGGTCGGCGCTGGTGGTGGATGGCGGAGGTCTGGCGGGGTCTGGTTAAGAGCATGCGTTTGAAAAATAAAGTCGCCCTGATCACCGGCGGCACCTCCGGCATCGGCGAAGCCACGGCGGTCCTCTTCGCCCAAGAAGGCGCCAGGGTCACGATCACTGGCCGCGACGAAAAGCGCGGCCAGGCCGTTGCTAAGAGAATCACGAACGACGGCGGCAAGGCGATTTTCATCCGTAGCGACGTGCGCAGGGCGGAGGATTGCCGCCAGGCTGTCGATGAAACACTGCGTTCCTTCGACCGTCTCGACATACTCTTCAACAACGCTGGCGTTTTCTACCCGCACACCATTCTCGAATGCACCGAGGAAGAGTGGGACCTGCAGTTGGATGTCAATCTGAAGGGCACGTTTCTCATGTCAAAGGCGGCTTTGCCCCACATGATCGAGCGGCGTCGTGGAACGATCATCAACAATAGTTCCGGATGGGGGATTGCGGGCGGGGATGCGGCGGTTGCCTATTGCGCGTCCAAGGGCGGAGTTGTGCTGTTGACTAAGGCAATGGCCATCGACCACGGATGGCAGGGTATCCGCGTGAACTGCATTTGCCCCGGGGACGTCGACACGCCCATGCTTCCCGAAGATGCGCGCCTCCGCGGTTTGAAGTGGGAGGATTATCTGGCCGGATGCGCCAACCGTCCTTTAGGGCGGATCGGCACAACTGACGAGATCGCGAAGGCGGCATTGTTCCTGGCCTCCGATGATTCTTCCTTCATGACCGGCGCAGCGCTGGTGGTGGACGGTGGCGGGCTCGCGGACTGAAGCTGCACCGCGAATCGCATTTCAGATATAAATTCAATTTACATGACGCAAACCAGCCAGACGAGAAACCGCACCCGTTCCCAGGAGTGGTTTGAACGCGCACAGCAATCGCTGGTGGAAGGTGTGAATTCGCCCTCGCGCGGCGCTGCGGTGTATGCACCCGGACCGATCGTGTTGGAACGTGGCGACGGGTCGCACGTATGGGATGCGGACGGCAATGAATATATAGACTTCATGATGTCGTTCGGCGCCCTCATCCAGGGGCACGCTCACCCGACTCTCGTTAAAACAGTTACCGAGGCGATGGCGCAAGGCTCCCACTTCGCCGCCGCAACCTCGGCGGAAGTGGAGGCAGCCGAGCGCTTTCGCCGCATGGTGCCATCGGCCGAGGTGGTGCGCTTCACCAACACCGGCAGCGAAGCGACGATGCTCGCTCTGCGCCTGGCCCGCGCTCATACCGGCCGGCGTAAATTCCTGAAATTCGAAGGACACTATCACGGTTGGTACGATCCATTTCTCCTCAACGCGCACAGCCATCCCCCGGAGCAGTTGGGTCCGGTCGAGAACCCGGCGCGCATTCCGGACTCCGAAGGCATCCCGCCGTCTACCTTCGACGACGTCGTGCTTGCACCCTGGAACGATGTGGCTGCGCTGGAGCGTGTGCTCAGCCAGCACGGGCACGAACTGGCCGCGGTCATCACCGAGCCGATCATGGCCAATATGGGTTGCATCCTTCCGCGAGATGGATACCTGCAGCGCCTGCGCGAACTCACACGAGAATATGGCGCGATGCTGATTCTCGATGAAGTGGTCACCGGCTTCCGCTACGCACGCGGCGGGTGCCAGGAATATTATGGCGTCCAGCCCGATCTCAGCACCTTCGGCAAGGCTCTGGGCGCGGGATTCCCCGTTGGAGCTGTGGCCGGACCGCGTTCCATTCTTGAGCGCATGCGCTGGAGCGAAAACATGGTCTTGCACTATGGCACCTTTAATGGGCACAGACTAACCATGAAAGTGGTCGCGGCCAATCTGGATCTGTTGTCCGCCGAACCCACGTATCGCAAGCTTCACGCGCTGGGCAACGCCGCCATTGCCGGCCTCCGCGAAGTTTTTCAACGGCGCCACTTGAAAGCCATCGTGCAAGGTTTCGGACCGATGTTCCAGATTTACTTTACCGAACGCGACGCCATCCACGATTACCGCGACTACTGCACGTACGTGGATACGAAGCTCTATTCGCGCTTCGTGCATCGGCTGCTCGAGCGTGGAGTCTATATGACGCCTTCCAACGGCCTGCACTGGATAATCTCGACGGCGCACACGGATGCCGATGTACAAACGCTCGTGGAAGCCGCCGACCAGGCCTGCTCAGGACTATCGTGAAGGCCACCGTCTTTCTCGGGGGCGGACGTATCACTAGCGCGCTCATGGCAGGATTGCGGCTTGCGGGGTACGGCCAGCCCATCATCGTGCACGACCGGCATTCGAGGAAGCTGCAACTGATCAAACGGCAGTACGGTGTAATCGTCGAACCCGATCTGCATCGCGCCGTGGAGTCGGCTCACCTCTTGATTATCGCGGTGCGGCCCGATTCCGTTCGCGGGTTGCTGGAAGAAATCGGAAAGCACCACATCCGTCATCGGTTGGCGGCGGTGAGTCTGGCAGCCGGTGTTCCTCTCTCCAAACTGCGGGCTGGGTTGGGGCGGCCGGTGAGCTGGGCGCGAGCCATGCCCAGCCCGGTGTGCCGCAGCCGCCGAGGGCTGACGGCGCTGAACTTTGACCGGGGGTTCTCCGTCGCCGCGCGCGCGGAGGTTAGGAATCTGTTTGCTCTGGTCGGTCCGGTCCTGGAAATCCCCGAGAGCCGGTTCGACGCCTTCACCGTGACTTTTTCAAGCAGTCACGGATATCACGCGCTGGCGGCCCTGGTCACCGCGGCCGAAGCCGTTGGACTCGACCGCAAGAGCGCGCATCTCGCCGCCGCCCACGCGCTGGCGGACGGGATTGCGGCTTGGCGAGACGGCAATTTGCCCCTGGACGAACTGTTACACGAGGCGGCTACGCCAGGCGGCACCGCAGCCGCGGTGATGGCGTCCCTTGACGACGCTGGATATCAAACCATTGTGGCAAAGGGACTACGCGCCGGAATCAAGCAGGCCCGGAAAAACGCCAGACTATCATCACACCGCGTCCGGGATGCGTTAATGTAAACCGTCGAATCTGAAAAAATATTAACCGAGTTTTATCCGTCTTTCCTTGAACAGCGGCAGCGACGTTTGCTATAAAGAACGCCTTCTACCCAAGGAGGCTCCTCCGTGACCACTCGTCGCCGGTCGTCCGCCTTATCCGTTACGACGTTTGCCTATCGCGTGCTGTTCATCGCAGCCCTGACTCTTGCGGGTTTGTCGCAGCTCGCACTTTCCCAGCAAACGCTGGGCTCCTTGAACGGAACAGTAACCGATAGCAGCGGCGCCGTGGTTCAGAGTGTGAGCGTCAAAGCGCGCGCCCGGGCCACCAACCTGGAAGTGACAGCCACCAGCAATGCGGATGGCTCCTTCAGCATCGTGGACTTGCCCATTGGCACCTACGAGGTCACATTCACCAAAGATGGATTCGAGAAAGCGGTCTATACGCAGATCCCAGTTCAAGGCAGTCGCACCACCACGGTGAACGCCAGGCTGAAACCGGGGGCCGTCTCGTCCACTGTCACGGTGGAAGCCACTCCGCTGCTGAACGAGACGGACACCACCAACGGTTATACGATGGGTCCGCAACAGATCGAGTCGGTTCCACTGGGTACGGGAAGCTTCACTCAGCTTGCCATCCAGGCCCCAGGCGTTAACGCCGACTTCCTCTCAGGTTCGGGCTCGAACGAAGGTCTGGGCAATCAGGGAATCGTGGCCAACGGCCAGCGGGATACCAGCAATCTGTTCACTTTCAACGGAGTGAATGCGAACAATTTATTTAACGGAAATTCCACAAGTAACATTTCCGATAGCCGCTTCACGCTGAACACCGGAGAGATTTTCGGAGTCGGCGGACAGGTACAGACCAACAGTTCTGTGTTCGACGCCATCGGTCAGGCCTTGCCCACGCCTCCCATCGAGACCATCGAAGAGGTCCACGTCAGCACCTCGATGTACGACGCTTCCATGGGACAGGCAAGCGGCGCTCACATCGAAACCACCACAAAGTCCGGGACAAACCACCTCCACGGTCAACTTTATGAGTACTATCAGAGCAACTCTTTCGATGCGGCCCCCACTTTTCTGGCGCCCAATCCGTTCTTCAAAGGCGCTCCACCGCTACACCGCAACGTGTTTGGCGCAACTCTGGGCGGTCCCATCAAGAAGGACAAGATGTTCTTCTTTGTTTCCTACCAGGGACAGCGAATCAGTGACGCTCTGAGTGGCGCATTCAATGGCGTGCCCACGCTTCCGGGTTTAACGGACACAAACCGCACCGATCCTGGGACGGTGGCCAACCTCGTAAACACCGCAGACGGCTGTACCTCTGGATGCATTACCGCCGGCCAAGTGGACTCCGTAGCAATGGCAATTCTCAATGCCAAGACGCCGAGCGGGCAGTTCCTTGTTCCGTCTAACAATGCGGCCAACCCGGAAAGCGGATCTCAGCCGTACAACTCGTTCGTAAAAGGTCCGCCAAGCCAGTTCAACGCCACCCAGATTAATGGCAATCTCGATTACAACTTCAGTGCGAAAGACCGTCTGGCCGGTAAGTACTACTTTCAAAACGATCCTACACAAATTCCCTTCGCGGTAAGCGCGGTGCCCGGCTTCCCACAGACCATGCACGCGGGGAGCCAGCTCTTCTCCTTGGATAACACCACCGTCCTTACTCCAAATGCGACATGGGAGAACCGCTACGGCTTTGTTCGCGAGATCGCCAATGCTACGACCGCCCAATCCTTGAAGCCGAGCGACGTGGGCCTCAATCTTTTTGGCGGCACATTCTTTCCCGGTATCACCATCGCGAATGCGGACGCCGGGGCGCCATTGAAGGGGGGCGGAACCGTACCTGTCTTTCGTGGGAACCAGATGACCATCGGGCCCTCCACGAACTTCGCCAACGCCGGAATCTTTCAAAACGAGCACGAGGGATCGTCCACTTTTCACTGGGTTCACGGTCGTCACGCGGTCTCCTTCGGCGGGATCTTCGATTACATGCAACTCAATGTTGAGAATCGTGAGAACCAGGTCGGCAACTTTACCTTTAACAGTTTCGGTGACTTCCTTACTGGAACGTTAGGCGGCGGATCACATAGCGGCGGGTTGTTCCTCAACGGGGAAACCAACCGCCATTTCCGCTCGAAATCCGCCGGCCTTTTCGTACAGGACAATATCAAGCTTCAGTCGAACCTCACGGTAAACCTGGGTGTGCGTTGGGATTGGGATGGCCCGCTCGTCGAAAAGAATGGCCTGCTTACCAACTTCTACCCGTCCGATTACAAGTTCACCGGGACTTGCAATTCCCCCACACCGCCTCCTAATTGCGATACCTTCGCAAACCTTGCTAACGGCGAGCCGGGAATTGGCCTCGTGGTAGCCGGAAACAACAAGGCGTTTGGATTCAAAGGCGTTAGCGACTCCACCCTGACTGGCCGCCAATGGATGTTTGCTCCGCGCGTCGGAATTGCGTGGAGCCCGAAATTCGTCAAGAACGTTGTCGTTCGCGCCGGCTTCGGAATTTACGCTGACCGAGGGGAATACTTTACCGAGCTTTCCGCCAGTGCCGGCTTGGGTATAAGCGGACCGTTCAGCGTGACCACCCAGCAGCCTTTCACCGTTCCCATTGTGGCCGGATGTCCGGCGAACAGCCAATGTCTCATGGCTGGACCCTTTGGTACGACCGCGCCGCCGCCGCCGCCAACGAATCTGAATGGGGTAGCTAGTCTTGTCTACAATCAGTCTCAATTGAGCGGTTGCAACGAACCGGTTACTCCAACCTGCACGGTCACCGGCTTCCCCAATTCCGACTTCCTTTTCGGAGGCTACGATCCCGCGAACAAGCTGCCGTATTCGGAAAACTGGAGCCTGGACTTTCAGTGGCAACCCAAGAACAATCTAGTGCTGACCCTGGGCTATATCGGGAATCACGGAGTCCACCAGCCGATACCGATTCCCTTTAACCAGCCTGGTGTCGCAACTCCGACGAACCCGATCAATGGGCAGATTTATAGCTACGGCTTCGAGGCCGCCGATTTTACGTCGCCTCAGTGTAGCGGGAATAATTTTCCGTGCCCGCTCATATACGAGCAAATTCAGACGACGATCGGAGCGTTTTCATTCTCCGACGGAAACACGGCCCTGCGCACGCCCTATACTGGATTCAATCCGAACGCGGATTTCTGGAGGGCCGAGGGTGTCTCCACCTACAACGCCTTGCAGTTCCAGGCAACCAAGAAAATGTCGCATGGCCTGCAGGTAAATGCTTCCTACACGTGGTCGCATTCCCTCGATGAAGGCAGCGGGCTGGGCGCGGGACTCTTCTTCAACGGCAACGATCCGCTTAAGCCCAGAACTGCTTACGCCTCCTCCGACTTCGATCGCACGCACGTGTTCACTATTAGTTACGTGTATCAGCTTCCGACCCGACACTATGCCTCCGGATTCGCCGACAAGGTGGCGAACGGCTGGGGCATCCAGGGCGTCACCGTGGCGCAAAGCGGCCAGCCCTTCAGCGTCATCGATTTCTCGGGAACGGCCGCCAGCATTTTCTTCAGCGCTGACGACTTCATCACCAACCCGATTCTTCCGCTGGCGCAGGGCATTTCACCGAAGCAAGCCACCCAGGGCGGCACCGACAGTTACTTCACCTCCGGCGGATTTACACCGGGCACGGTGAGGGTTCCCTACATCAACCCGAATGCCTTTTCCATTCCGTTCCTTCAGCCCGGCGATCCGAAAATGGGGATTCCGCCTTGCGGGCCCACCATTACTACAGGAACCATGGTTTGCGACACGCAAGAGACCGGCTACGGCAGCAACGGCCGCAACTTGTTCCGCGGCCCTTTCCAGACACGCTTCGATTTCTCGCTTTTCAAGAACTTCAAGTTCGGCGACCGCTTTGCGCTGAAATTCCAAGCCGATGCCTTCAACATTTTCAACCATCCAAGTTTCGACGCCCCAAACGGCAACTTTGGGCTGAATGGCTGCTTCAATCCGTTCCCCTGTTTTCCTGACACAACCAAGATATTGGACGCACCCTCCGGCAACTTCAATTCGCAGAACTATGGGGTGATCCGGCAGACGGTCGGAAGCAACCGCTTCCTGCAGTTGGCCATGCACTTGAACTTCTGACCGAGACTCTGGGACATTGGGACAAAGAAGCATGGCTCAATACAAACGAGGGCTGATCAGTTGCCTGCTGATCGCCCTCGTTCTCTTTCAAACCCAAGCCGCATTCGCCTGGGGCAACGAAGGCCACGTCTACATCAACCGCGTTGCTGCCCAGAAGATTCCGGCGGACATGCCGAAGTTCCTGCGGCGGGCCGTGGTTGAGATTGCTTACCTGGGCCCGGAACCGGACCGCTGGCGCAATCCCGCCGAGTTTGCCCTCAAGAACGCGCAGGAGCCGGACCACTTTATCGATCTGGAACGCGTCTCCTGGCTCGATCCCCTGCCACGCGGGCGCTACGAATTCTACCGGAAGCTCTACGAAAAGCGCGCCGCGACCACCGACCATCCTGACGATTACCTTCCCGAACACGTTGGCCTTCAGCCCTATATCGTCATGGAAATCTATGGCCGGCTAAAGGCATCGTTTCGGGAGTACCGCCAATTGAAGGCTTCGCATCAACCCACCGCGGCGGTGGAGCAGGCCATCATCTTCTATGCGGGCTGGATGGGCCACTACATAGCCGACGGGTCGCAGCCGCTGCACACGACCATTCAGTACAACGGCTGGGTGGGACCGAATCCGAACGGTTACACCACCGAGCATGACATCCACGCGCAGTTCGAAACTGCTTATGTCTTAGCCAACATCAAAGCAAACGATTTTGCTGGATTCGTGCACGCTCCCGAGCGCGTGGAGGACCCCTTCGCGGGCTACGTCGCCTACCTGAAGCAATCCAACGGCTTGGTGGAAAATGTCTACGCGCTCGAAAAGGCGGGAGGCTTTCGCGGGAAGGGCACGCCGGAAGCGTTCGAGTTCACCACGCATCGCCTCGCCGCCGGATCGCAAATGCTTTTGAATCTCTGGTACACGGCCTGGCTGGAGAGTGCTCTCACTCCCGCTCCACTGGCGCATCCCGCCCCACCTGCCGACAAGAAGTAGCCCAGCTGTCGATCATCACTGGCCATACACCAACACATGGAATGTGCCCGGAACAGCCGTTCGTCGCGGATTCGGGCTGTCTGCCGTAGGTGCCGGGGCCGGACCGAAATCCGCAGTGTCCACAAAGAGGTTGTGCGTCTTGGTATCCAGACCCATAGTCTTGGCCCCGAATTCAGTCTTGACAGTCTCGACCTCGCTGAACTTGTCAGGCGAGTCTTCGTGAAAAACGTGGATCATCCCCTCACGGGTCGAGGCAAACACCAGACCGGTTGCCGGGTCATAGGCGCAGGCGTCGACGCCCCCGGAGATCGCAAACGATTGGATGACCTTACCATTGTCGGCGTCCATCACCACGAGCTTCTGCGGGTTGCGGCCGGTGCTGAACAGCCGCCGGTGTTGCTGGTCGAGCGCAAGAGCGGTGGGCGCTCCGGCCGGGGCCACGGGCCAGCGTGATTTGATCGCGAGCGTGCCTGAATCAATCGCGACTACCTCGTTCTTGTCTTCGATATTCACGTACACGGTTCCCTTGCCGTCGGCCACAGCGAACTCCGGACCTCCGCCCAGGTCGATGGTCTTCACCACCGTCCCACTCTTGGCATCGATCACGGTAGAGCTGTGGGGATCTCCATTCATGACAAAGACACGTTTGGACGCCGGATCGTAAACAATAGAGTCGGCGTCCTGGTCGGCTTTCGCCTCCCCGCTCACCTTCAGCGTCTTGAGATCGAAAATGACCACTTTGGCCGCACCCCCGTCGCTGATGAAACCGCGGCCAAACTCTTCCGCCACAGCGACGCCATGATCCTGTTTCAAGCCGGTGATATTGCCGATGAGAGTGCCGCTATCGGCGTCGATGACTTTTATTTCCGTGCCGTGCGACAAATAGACACGGCGCGCGGAAGAGTCGACGGTAATGTAGTCAAAATATTCTCGAGTACTACCCTCAGCGGCGCCGAACGGGTACTTCTTGAGCAAGTGGTAGCTGCCCATCGCCAGTGCCAAAGCAAACGTTCCGAGCAGGAGAACAGACCCGCCAACCGCCATACGTCCGAGACTGGATGACTTCATGTGAAACCTCCGTTTGATTTAGAGATGGGACGCAACCAACGAAAATGAAACAAAGCGGGAAAGCGCGCGAGCGCTCGACGTATTCGAAAATATGGCTGCCCCCCAGGGATTCGAACCCCGATAGCCTGCTCCAGAGGCAGGTGTCCTAGCCGTTGAACGAGGGGGCAACGTCTCCATTATCCAACGAGTCACAGCGTCGGTCAATCCTCGTGACGCCGAATCCTTTGTGGTCGGCACGCCTGTTCGCGCTAGACTCTTTAGAACTGTTGTGCTGCCGCAAGGAGTTTACCTATGGTCACTGCTTTTGCGAATGCTTCCGCAGATTACGCCGAAATTGCTCGCCGTCCGCTGGAATCAGACCACTGCGCTCTCATCGTGGTGGATATTCAGGAAAAACTTCTGCCGCCGATTTTTCAGAAGGAACAGCTGGTGCGTAACTCCCAGCTGTTGATCCGCGCCGCAGGTGCGCTCAAGATTCCCGCGATCGTGAGCACGCAATACGCGAAGGGATTGGGCAAGACGGTGCCGGAGGTCGCTTCCCTGCTGCCTGAAACCGAGGCCATCGATAAAGATCGCTTCTCCTGTTTCGGCAGCGATGCTTTTTGTGCGCTGCTCAAGCGACTGCCCGGCAACCGCAACACCCTGCTGCTATGCGGCATGGAGAGCCACATCTGCGTGGCGCAGACCGCGCTGGCGGCGCTGCGCGAAGGCTATCTGGTGCATGTCGCTTCGGATGCAGTCAGCTCGCGAACGGAATGGAATTGGAAGATGGGCCTGGAAAGAATGCGTGCCGCAGGCGCTGTGATCTCGTCCACCGAGATGATGATCTACGAACTGATGCGCTCCTCGTCGTCGCCGGCGTTCAAGGAGATGCTGCCGCATCTCAAGGGCTAGACTTCCTCTGGCCCCGCGCCGGGCTCCTTCTTCTTTACCCGGACAACGGTGATCTTGGCGAAGCCCTCTTCAAACGCGGGGGGCTTCAGCTTGGCCGCCATGCGGCGCATCACGTCTTCGGGAACCACACGGTCGCGGCGCTGGTGGCGCTCGAGGCAGACCTCGAGCGGTACGTCGAAGAACACCGCGTGCACTTCGTACTGGTAATCCTTGGCCAGCTTGATCCAGTGTTGGCGCTCCTGCGGCGTAAGGTTCGTGGCATCTACGTAATTCGTAGGACGTTTGGCGATAAGCCTTGCTTTGAGCATGGAGCGCAAGTTGGAAAACACGAGATCTTGAAAACGCTGCTCGCGGACATCGTCAAAGAGCAACGAACGCACCATGTCGCTCGAGAGCGGGACCACGTTGTGGCGCTTAAACCACGAACTCTTGCCGGAACCCGGCAGCCCGATCGCCAGCACCACCACACCTTTCGGCGGACGTTGGGTCGCGGCAGGAGCTGCTGGAACCTTCGGCGCTACGGCGGCAAGGGGCGGAGCTGGTGCTTGCGCCTCTGCCTCACCGGTGTCCGCAAACTCCTCCTCGGCCGGCTCTCCCGGTACGACAGGAATGGATCCCTTCACGGCGGCTGGGGCAAAAGCTTGAGCGACCGCCTGCTCGCGTCCGCGGCCACCCCGTCCGCGCCCGCCGCGACGACGACGGCCGCGGCCGGTTGATCCGGAACCAGCCGGGGAAGCCTGCGAAGTCACGGGTCGTGTTTCAGCCGGCTGCTCTTGGGGCTGTTCTTGGGGAGCGGAACGCGTCCTGCGAACTGGTCGAGGTTCCGACACAGGCGGGGGTGGAGCTGAAGGTTCAGATTCGATGTTCGCGGCGTGAGGAACAGGGGGCGACTGCTCCGCATCGAAATATGCGGGCTGCAACGGCGGAGGAGCAGGCTGGTCGGAGGCCTCTGCGGGCGTCTTCTTGCGGCGCGTCAAACGTTCGCGCATCCATTTACGCATGCAAGGCTTTTAACACAGAAGAGAGGGCGGGATCAATCGGCCAAGCCTCCGGACGAACCACATGCGACAGCGGTGTAGCGTACCGGGGCATCAGGTCGCAATCGGTTTTCAAAACACAGCTACTCGTCTCTAGGCTTTCGACTCATATAAGTCCACAAACAGACGGCGAGGGCAACGGGAACTGCCCATTTGAGTGTAGTTCGAATGGGATAGTAGATGCGTGTACTCGGGCCGTAACGAGACTGCCGGAGGCCGAAGTAGCGGGGCACGAGCAGCACCATCAAGAAAGCGATAACAAAACTCAAGAGAGCGTCCCGTACGAGTTTCTTCCGCCGTTCGTTTTCCATTGGTTTCCAATAATGCTACAAGTTCCCCCGAATTCCAACCGTGATCCGTAAGGCTAGCTTGTGTTGCCGGTGTCTCGCCAATTTGTTACGAGACAAAAACCTCCCCGCCACCCGTTACAATAACGGCATGCCTGGCACAATTCCACCCACAATTCGCGGCCGGAAATATATCTCTCTGACTACGGTTCGCAAGAACGGGGAGAAGGTCGCCACACCGGTCTGGTTCGGCGAGGATGGCGACAAGCTTTACGTAATGACGATCAGCACAATGGGCAAAGTGAAGCGCATTCGCAACAATCCGCTGGTGGAAGTGGCTCCCTGCACGATGCGCGGGAAGCTGACCGGCGACAAGCTCTTTGCCCACGCACGCATCCTCCCGCCCGAGGAACATGCCCACGCGCGGCAGACCGTAAACCGGAAATATTTGCTGGCCCGGTTATCAGCGCCATTCAGCAAAGCAGATACGTTCCTGGAGATAAGCTTCCAGTAATCATGGTGTCTAGGACCAGAAGCACACAGATTCCGTGAGGGGACGCGGAGCTTTCTAAATTCGGGGGCGATCATTTACGTCCGTTCCCCCGTCCTGCTAACATCATCTGTCTGTTATCCCGGCTCAGAACGATTTCTGATGTCACATTCATAAGAACGAAGAACGGAGAAATAATGGCAATCAAAGTGGGCATTAACGGCTTCGGGCGCATTGGCCGCAACGTTCTGCGGACTTCGCTCAACGACTCGAACCTGGAATTCGTGGCGGTCAACGATCTCACCGATCCGAAGACGCTGGCGCACCTGCTGAAATACGATTCCATCCTCGGCAACCTGCCCAACAAGATCACCGCCGGCGCGGACAACATTACGATCGATAACAAGACCATCAAGGTGTTCAAGGAAAGGGATCCGGGGGCTCTTCCCTGGGATTCGGTGGGCGCGCAGGTGGTGATCGAATCCACCGGACACTTCACCGATGCGAACGACGCCAAGAAGCACATGCGCGGCTCTGTAAAGAAGGTGATCATCTCAGCTCCGGCGAAGAATGAGGACATAACGCTGGTGCTGGGCGTGAATCAGGAGAAATACGATGCCGCGAAGCATCACATCATTTCGAACGCATCCTGCACCACGAACTGCCTGGCGCCAATCGCCAAGGTTATCAATGACGTGTTCAAGATCGTCAGCGGGACGATGACCACGATCCACTCCTATACCAACGATCAGGTGATCCTCGACTTCCCACACAAAGACTTGCGACGGGCGCGAGCCGCGGCGATCAATATGATTCCGACTTCCACAGGTGCGGCGAAGGCGCTCAAGCTGGTAATTCCCGACCTCGCGGGAAAGCTTGATGGTTTCGCCATGCGTGTGCCGACGCCGAACGTCTCGGTGGTCGACTTGGTGGCTTGGGTTGAAAAGAAGACTACCAAGGAAGAAGTGAATGCGGCTCTGAAAAAGGCGTCCGAGAGCGGACCGTTGATGGGGTACCTGGGCTTCGAGGAGAGTGAACTGGTTTCGTCGGATTTTAAGGGCGACTCGCGCTCTTCGATCGTCGATGCACTCATGACCCTGGTGGTGGCCGGCAATTGCGTCAAGGTAATCTCCTGGTATGACAATGAGTGGGGATACTCCTGCCGGGTGCGGGATCTGATTCATTACATCGCCGGGAAGGGTCTGTAGGTCTTTAGCGCAGAGTTAGTAGCGCCGGCATCCCTGCGGCTTCGCTCAGGGCAGGCTTTGCCGGCTGTCCTGAACCAAGTCAAAGGAACGGTCACGCTACCTTTATACCGCCTCTAATTAAGGACGAACCTAGCCAATGTCCAAGCTGTCCATCCGTGATCTCCCCCTCAACGGCAACCGTATCTTCATGCGCGTCGACTTCAATGTTCCTCTGGAAGACGGACGCGTGATGGACGATACGCGCATCCGCGAAACCCTGCCTTCCATCGAGTACGCCCTGCGGCACGGAGCGAGACTGATCCTGGCCTCGCATCTGGGCCGGCCCAAGGGCAAGCCTAATCTCAAGATGAGTCTGAAGCCGGTGGCCGAACGGCTGCGCATGGTGCTCGACAAAGAGCTGGCGCGCGGCGAGAACGTGGGCTTCTGCCCTGACTGCGTCGGCCCGGAGGCGGAGGAAGTGGCCACGCAACTGGAAAAAGGTCAGACCCTGCTGCTGGAGAATCTTCGGTTTCACGGCGAGGAAGAGGCGAACGACGAGAAGTTCGCCAAACAATTGGGAAGTCTGGCGGACTTCTACGTCAACGACGCCTTCGGCACGGCGCATCGGGCGCACGCGTCCACTGTGGGCATCACCAAGTTCGTGGCGAAATCGGCGGCCGGTCTGCTCATGGAAAAGGAACTGAAGTATTTGGGCAAGGCGCTGGAGCATCCTGAGCCTCCGTTCGTGGCGATCCTGGGCGGCGCCAAGGTCAGCGACAAGATCGGCGTGATCCGCAATCTGATGAGCAAGGTGGACTCGCTCATCATCGGCGGCGGCATGGCCTACACCTTCCTGAAGGCTCAGGGGCAGGAAATCGGCAAGTCACTGCTTGAGGCTGACAAAGTTGACCTGGCGCGGCAACTGCTGGAGGAAGCGAAGCAACGAAAAGTGAAGTTCCTGCTGCCCATCGATCACGTGGTGGCTCTGAAGCCTGAGACCAACGCGGTAGTGCAGCAGATCGGCGAAGGCCAGCCCATTCCGGCCGACCGCATGGCGCTTGACATTGGGCCGAAGACGATCGAACTGTTCTCCGAGGAGATTTCGCGGGCCCGCACGATTGTGTGGAATGGGCCGATGGGAGTGTTTGAGGTTCCGGGATTCTCGCGAGGGACTTTCAAGGTCGCCCACGCCGTGGCGGAAAATGTGGGCGCGATTTCCATTGTGGGCGGCGGCGATACGGTCGCAGCGGTTCATGGCGCCGAAGTCGCGGATAAGATCACGCACATTTCCACCGGTGGCGGAGCTTCGCTGGAGTTTCTGGAAGGAAAGAGACTGCCAGGGGTCGACGCGCTCACGGACAAGAAGTGACCGATCTGGATAAGGGAGTGCAGGATTTCACAATTCGGGTCGTGCTGGACCGCGGGAAAACCGTCGAGTTCCAAGGACCCGCCGACATCACCAGCGAGACGACAGACGCGATCGTGAATGCAGCGAACTCGTCTCTTCTTGGCGGCGGTGGAGTGGATGGCGCAATTCACGAAGCCGGCGGACCCGCGATACTCGCCGAATGCAGGCAAATTGTGAGCAGGATCGGAAGCCTGCCTGCGGGAAGAGCTGTCATCACCAGCGGCGGACGCCTCGCAGCAAAACACGTGATCCACACGGTTGGACCGATCTATCGCGGTGGAGAACACGGTGAAGCCGAAAAGCTGGCGAGCTGTCATCGCGAATCCATTCGGCTGGCCGACGAGCATGGGCTCAAGTCCTTGTCATTTCCCGCGATCTCGACCGGCGCGTTCGGGTACCCAGTGTCGGAAGCGGCGCCCATCGCCGTGTCCTCCTCAATGGAGGAATTGGCTTCCGCGAAGCACGTCATGAAAGTTCGATTCGTTCTCTTTGACATCGCCACTTTACGAGCGTATACGCACGCCGCCGAAGAGTTGAGCCGTTCCACCAAGTCTTCTCCACTTCAAATCGAAAAGGTCTCCTCATGAGAACCAAGCTGATCGCCGCCAACTGGAAGATGCATAAGACGCCGGACGACACTCGCGACTTCTTCCGCGATTTTCTGCCTCTGGTCGCGGGTCACAGCCGCGACGAGATTGTGGTGTGTCCGCCCTACACCAGTGTGGCCGCGGCGATTGAAGCGGCGCAAGGGTCCGGAGTCGCGATTGGAGTGCAAAGCGTGCACTGGAAGGCTGAAGGCGCTTACACCGGCGAGATTTCGGCTGCGATGCTGCTTTGCCTGGGCGTGACCCATGTGATCGTTGGGCACTCGGAACGGCGGCAGTATTTTGGCGAGACCGACGATACGGTGAACCTGAGGCTGAAGACCGCGCTGGAAGCGGGTCTTACGCCGATCTGTTGCGTGGGCGAGGTTCTCGAAGAACGCGAAGCCGGACTGACCGACGACGTACTGCGGCGCCAGTGTGTCCGAGCGTTCCATGCCATCTCCGCCAAGAAAGCCGCGAAGCTGGTGGTGGCTTACGAGCCGGTGTGGGCCATCGGCACGGGGAAGAACGCCACGCCGGAACTTGCCAGCCAGGCCCACGCCGTCATACGGCAGGAAGCTGCCGAGGTGTTTGGGGAGGAATTCGCGGCCAAGCTTCGCATCCTCTACGGCGGGTCGGTGAAGCCGGAGAACGCCGCGGTGCTGATGGCACAGGAGGAAATCGATGGCGCGCTGGTGGGCGGGGCGTCGCTGGATCCGAAGTCGTTTGCGGCTATTGTGAAGTACTGAGCGCTCTCGGGCCGGACTATATCTTATAGATGTACATTAGCGCACTAATATATCTCAGGCAGCTTGCAGCGGCCCAAACCAAAGGCAAAAGCCTTTAACCGCTAAGGGCGCTAAGAGGAGCCGCAAAGGGCGCTAAGGAAGAACCGGCTCGACCGGCAGATCAGTTCGATAAAAAATAGATACTTTTGCGTTAAAATCTCTGGAATCAAGGAGTTGCGCATCGCCGATCTGCCATGATATGGCTAAAATGTTGATTCCAGGTAGTTTACCCGTAAAATATCTGATCTAAAGGACTTAGCTTGGACGGTGTCTAGGTAAGTCCTTTGGAATCAGCGGGCGGGTCTGGGATATCGGTCTGTGCCCATGGCTAAGATCTTGACTTTAGAGGAGTTGCTTGCAAAATCTTGATTCCGGGGAAGTTATCCGATTGCTATTCTGATGTCAAAGAGCTAATGCTTTAAAGACTATTAGAGCGCTCGCGGGGATCGAAGTCAAGGAAATTCTTCAGAATACCGTTGACATTCCCATATGATTAAGATGCCGACTCCACGGAGGAACTCTCATGTACAAGAATCTTTCGCTGGTTGCGCTGGTGGTCATACTAGGCTTGCTTGCGGGACACCCTGCCAGTTCTGTGCCGTCGTCGCCTGCCTCGCCATTGATTGTCAGGACGGCCGCCTTTCCGAATCAAACTGCGCCAATACCAAGCACTCCGCTCCTTACTCCCACCAAAACCGGCTTGTACCGCGTCTCGGCCTACATGACCCAGATCGTGCCGACGACAACGTCTAATGTCACATCGTTTCTTGAACTAACTTGGACGGATGATGCCGGACCGGAAGACACGGGATTGTTAGGCCCGGTTGACCTCAATGCGAACGGGAAAGGGTATGGGAATTTTTCCGGGGGCGGCGCGCCGGGAGGAGTGGCAATTATTGAGGCGGTAGCGGGGCAACCTGTGAATTTCTCAGTCGGCGCCACGAATAACGTCACGAATTTAGGTACGTATTCCGTTTACTTTGTCGTGGAGCGACTAAATTAGCGATCAAATCGGCTCTCAGATTTCTTTCTTGTCGGCTTCTCCGGCAGCTTCAGACTCAGAGGTCGGGCCACCACGGACCGCTCCGCTAGAAACGTGATTTACCGGCTCCGGCCGTATGTCTTCCAGATCGCCTGCCTTTAAGTAGTTCCTCAGCGACTCGCAGGCCCTCATCGAACAAACTGCGGCCGGGAACTTCTCCGCTGCGGACAACTCTTTGATCTGCTAATCTTCTTCCTCGCAATCCCCTGGGAGTTCAATCTGCTGGAAGATAGAGAGCGTGGATGACGGAAACTGTGCGTCCTGAGCCGAGTCGGCTGTACCCGCCTTGACACCGAACAGCCGCCGGATTATAGTTCTCCCTCCTCCCCAAGTGAGATCCATCGCTCACGTCTGCGGACTATTGAGTCTGCATTTCGCATCCTTTGAAGAAACCTAAGCCCCGGAAGCGCAGAGCCACTCGTCGCGCCGAATTGAAGGAGGATCCGTCATGCGAAGCAAAGTTTCCATCGGATTGACTACAGAGTTAGTAATCTTTGCTATGACCCTGCTAGTGCCGGGCACCCGCGCGGCCGCCCAGCAAGAAAAGGTGCTGCATAACTTCAGCAACAACGGCAAGGACGGGTCGGCCCCGCAAGCTGGCCTGGTCTTCGATGCCGCGGGCAATCTCTACGGCACGACGTCCCAGGGCGGCGGCGGTGTTTGTGGTGAGTATTGCGGCACCGTATTCGAGTTGACGCCCAAAACGGGCGGAGGCTGGACGGAGAGAGTGCTGCATATCTTCAACATCACGGACGGGCAGGGACCCGGGGGCGGCTTGACCTTCGATGGCGCCGGCAACCTTTACGGCACGACCGGCGTTGGCGGCGCTTATGGCGTCGGGACAGTGTTCGAGTTGTCGCACATGGCGGACGGGCGCTGGGCGGAGGGGGTGCTGCACAGCTTCAACTCCAACGGCAAGGACGGGGTTGCGCCCGCCGGTGGGCTGATCTTCGATGCGTCCGGCAATCTCTACGGCACGACGGTCAATGGTGGCACTCATGGCAACGCCGGTACGGTGTTCGAGTTGTCGCCCAAAGCGGGCGGAGGCTGGACCGAGAGAATTCTGCATAGCTTCGGCAGCAACAGCGTGGACGGCGGGGCGCCCGCTGCGGGCGTGATCCTTGATGCCGGCGGCAATCTTTACGGCACCACCCAGGCTGGCGGCATTTCCAACAGTGGGACGGTGTTCGAGTTGTCGCCCGCCGCGGGTGGCGGCTGGAAGGAGAAGATTCTGCATTACTTCGACAGCGGCGTGAACGACGGGCGGAACCCGTACGGCAACGGTCTGATCCTGGATGCCGCCGGCAATCTCTATGGCACGACAATGGAAGGCGGCGCTTCTGGCGAGGGGACGGTGTTTCAGTTGTCGCCCAACGCGGGCGGGGGCTGGACGGAAACGCTACTGCATAGCTTCAATAATGATAACGGCACGGATGGGTACTACCCCTCGGGCGGGTTGATCTTCGACGCAGCGGGCAACCTCTACGGCATGAGCTACTACGGCGGCCCGGGGTCGTGCACCCAAAACGGCGGCGGGTCGATAGTAGGTTGCGGCACCGTATTTAAGTTGACACCGGCGGCGGGTGGGACTTGGACGGAGACGCTACTGCATAGTTTCCTCGACAACGGCACGGACGGGTACGTTCCACAAGGCAACCTGATCTTCGATGCGGCGGGCAATCTGTATGGCGCGACGATAAATGGCGGCAGCGGCACGGGGTGCGCCTGGACCTGCGGCACGGTGTTCGGGATCAAGCCGTAGCGTCGTCGCTGCGGCAACTACCATGGGGGAAGCAAACAGCAGGTTCCTCCACTCCGCCGTCGCTGGCGCTCCGGCTCCGGTCGGAATGACAAGTCATTGCGAGCCCACCTGGCGCGCCCGAAGGGACGCCGGGCTCATAGAAACTCCTTGCGGGGCCGCTGGTGGCGCAGGCGGGCGGGGGGTCCCCTTCGGCTTCGCTCAGGGCAGGCTTTCGACTGCGTTTGTGCTTCGCGTCGCGAAGCACAAACTCCGCTCACGATGACACGGGCCGGAGCGCTTGCTGCGGAGTGCTCTTCAATCTGCTAATCTTCTCTGCTCGTAATCCTTTCTGAGTTCAATCTGCTGGAAGATAGAGAGCGTGGATGACGGAAACTGTGCGTCCTGAACCGAGCCGGCTGTACCGCTGGCTGGTTTTGATCTTTGTCAGCCTGGCGATGTTTGGCAGCTACTATGTTTACGACGCTCTTAGTCCGCTTGCCGATGTGCTCAAGCAACAGCTTGGATTCTCCGATTTGGATATTGGGTTTCTGCAGGCCATCTACAGCTTTCCCAACATTTTCACGGTGGTCATCGGCGGCTTCGTCATTGACCGCATCGGGCTGCGAAAATCGCTGATGATTTTTGGCGTGCTTTGTTTTATTGGTCCGGCTATTACCGTGATGTCCGGGCACCTCTCGATCATGGCCACCGGACGCCTGATTTTTGGGATGGGCGCGGAATCGCTGAATGTGGCTGTGGTCACCGCGCTGGCGCGCTGGTTTAAGGGCAAAGAACTGAGCTTCGCGTTTGGATTGAACCTGACGGCATCGCGGCTGGGCACGTTTGCGGCGCTCAACTCTCCGACCTGGGCTCGGTGGGCGTATGCCGGTTGGCGAACTCCCTTCCTCATCGCACTGGCCTTTGCCGCCCTTTGTCTGGTTGGCGCGATCATTTACTGGATCATGGAAGCATGGGCCGAGAAAAACTACAGCCTGGGAAAGGTTTCCACCGACAAAGTGGTGTTCGCCGACCTGTGGAAGTTTGGGGTGAGTTACTGGCTTATTGTCGCGCTGTGCATTGTTTTCTACTCGGCCATCTTCCCTTTTCAGACTTTCGCGGTGAAGTTTTTCATGGAGGCGCACGGCACGTCGCGGGAGTTTGGCGGGTTCCTATCGAGCATGCTGACTTTATTCGCCATGATCGCGACGCCGCTATTTGGCCTGTGGGTGGATCGCGTGGGCAAACGGGCGCTGCTCATGATGTTCGGGTCCTTGTTGCTCATCCCGGTGTACCTGATGATGGCCTACACTCAGGTCAACCTATATGTGCCGATGGCGATGATGGGGGTCGCGTTTTCGCTGATTCCCGCCGTGATGTGGCCTTCGGTGGCCTACATCGTCGACCAGTCGAAACTGGGGACGGCGTATGGGTTGATGACGATGATCCAGAATATCGGGTTGTTCGGTCTGAACCTGTTGGTCGGATGGGCCAATGAATATGGCCGTGCCGATGCGAGCAATCCGGCCGGCTACCGGCTGGGCATGTGGATTTTCTCGATTCTGGGGATTCTCGGGGTGCTGTTTTCATTTCTGCTGCGGCAGCGGGAAATGGGGCCGCATGGGCATGGGTTGGAGACTATTACTACGGCCAAAGGTGCTGGTTAGGAAAATCTCTAACACAGGGGACACCCTTCGGCTTCGCTCAGGGCAGGCAGGGGAACACAGGGTAAACCCCGCCGAGCTACCAATTTTCGGAGGTTGCGACTGTTTGGTTCGGTTGGGGTTTGAAGTTTAGGGTAACTGGGGACATCCAAGGCTACCAATGCAAAGGCTTTCCGGCGCTTTCTGGATCAAGAATTGGGCTGGGTTGCCGGCATCCGGAGATCGGTAGAAATACTCTGGTATTCTGGAACTGCGAACGGTACTTCGGTTACAGCTAGGCCGCGCAAACGATACAACACAAACTACTTATGCCGCATCCCAATGAGTGCGGCCGGAAAAGGCGACTTGACCGAGCCACGACAGCAACCGGGCATCGAATTTAGCGAAGCCGAGGCCATTGAGCGGGCCAAGCTAGGGGACGCGGAAGCGTTCCAGATGCTCTATGACAAACACAAGCGGCGGGTCTATTCGCTGTGTCTGCGAATGACGGCGAATACGGCGGAGGCCGAGGACCTGGCGCAGGAAGCGTTCCTGCAGCTGTTCCGCAAGATTGCGACGTTTCGCGGAGAGTCGGCGTTTTCGACGTGGTTGCACCGGCTATCGGTAAATGTCGTACTGATGCATCTGAGGAAGAAGAGTCTTCCCGTAGTTTCGCTGGAAGAGACTACGCAGGGGACTGAGGAAGATTCTCCGAAGAGGGATTTCGGGGCGGACGATGTGGCGCTGGCCGGGTCGATTGACCGGATGCAGTTGCAGAGGGCAGTGGATAATCTGCCTCCCGGCTACCGGACGATATTTGTACTGCACGACATCGAGGGTTACGAGCATAATGAAATCGCGAAAATTGCGGGATGCTCAATTGGCAACAGCAAGTCGCAATTGCACAAGGCGCGCATGAAATTGCGCGACCTGCTCAAGATGAATAGAGCCGAAAAGGCCGGGAAATCTCGGGCGGGTTAGACAGCAGTCAACCAAGCAACATCAACCTGGGCAGAGGCGCAAGAGCTGCGGTAAGAGATGCGAGCCGCGGAAGACTTGGGGAGAGGTTATGAATTGCGTTGAGCTGCAGCAGAGCTTGGCGGAAGTAGAAGACAGCAGCAGTTTGGAACAGCGCTCTCATCTGAGGGCATGCCCAGCGTGTTCAGCGCTGGTGAAAGAATTGAATCTGATCGTTGCGGCAGCGAGCCAACTGCAAGCCGCGGACGAACCCAGTCCAAGAGTCTGGAATTCCATTGAGTCGGCTCTTCGGCGCGAGGGGCTGATCCGTCCGCTGCAGGCGCGGCCGTCAGCCGTACCTGCGTTAGCCGTACCTTCGCCAGTCATACCATCGTTCAGCGCGCGTTGGGGGGCAGCGCGATGGCTGGTGCCTGCGGCGGCGATGTTGTTGCTGGCTGTGGGAATCTACGTGCGGCGTGAATCAGTGGCCCCTCCGGTGGCCCAGCAAGCGTCTATCGCCGTGCCGGTTGCCAACGCCTCCGACCTGGATGACAACGATCTGATGCAGGAGGTTGCGGCCAACGCTCCGGCGATGAAGCCGCAATACGAAGAGAACCTGCGGTGGGTGAATGAGTCCATCCGCGATGCGCAGGGCCTGGTGGACGAGAGTCCGAATGACCAGGAAGCCCGGCGGGCTCTGATGGATGCATACCAGCAAAAATCCATGCTTTTTGAGATGGCGATGGACCGTCCTCTGCCATAATGGTGGGGATTTTCGGGCCCTGTTTTACGACGATAGCGGATCTGCAAGCTTGGGGGAGTTGCATATGGTGAGCAAGCGCGCGGTAAAACTCGTTGCGATTGGCGTGATCGTGGCGGGGACGCTGGTGGCCGAGAGCAGAAAAGAATTTCACTTCGCGGTGGGGCCGAGAGCGGGGGTGTCGGTGATGAATCCCTATGGCTCGATTTCGGTCAAGCCTTCCTTGAACAATACGGTTGTGGTGAACGCGATTTTGCACTCCGACAAGGTTGAGGTGGACAACAGTCAGAACGGAAACCGCGTGGACATTCAGTCGCACCTGCTGGCCGGCGCCGACGCCGATTCCGGACGCGTGGATTATGAGGTTCTGGTTCCCGCCGATGCCAGTATCACCTTGCATTCGAGCACGGGATCGCTGCGCGCCGAGAAACTGCACGGCGACGTCAGCCTGGAAGGTGCGGGATCAGCGGTGGATGTTCGCGACGTCTCGGACGCCCACGTGCATGTAAAGACGATGAACGGATCGGTGAATCTGGACAATATCCAAAATGGCCACGTTGAAGTCGACTCGTTGAGTGGAGACGTTACGATGAAGGGCGTGAATGGCCCGCTGGTGCAGGTGGTTTCGACGAGCGGCAGAATCAATTACTTTGGCGACTTCGGCAAGAGCGGCGAGTATCGCCTAACCAGCCACAGTGGCGATATCGAGGCTACCATTCCAGAGTGGACTTCCCCCGACGTGAGCGCCCGCTCCGTCCGCGGAGAAGTACACGACGACATTCCACTGCAACCGAAAAACCACACCTGGTTTGCCGTCGACAAGGGACGTGCCTTCGCAGGTACCATGGGCAGAGTAGCAGCGTCTTCGACCGTAGTACTGCGGACCTTCAGTGGTAAAATTCACCTCAGAAAACGCTCCGAAAAACAATAAGCAAAGCGAAGAGCAAACCGGATCGCAAACGGCGTCCTAAAGACCCGGCCACAACGGCTGGGTCTAGTGTGCTTGGGCGTAAGTCTGCGGCAAGCGGCCGGCCGCGCGGGGCACGGGCCGTAATCTTGATCGGATACATGGGCGCCGGCAAGAGCAGCGTGGGCAGGGCCTTGGCCGAACAACTGGCCTGGACGTTCGAGGATCTCGATACGCGTATTGAGCGGCGAGAACGAAGAACCGTTGCCGAGATCTTTCGCGATTCCGGGGAATCGGGGTTTCGCCGAGCGGAACATGCAGCTCTCAAGGAATTGTTGAGCGAGTTGCCGACCGGGGCGGAGAGAATCGTAGCCCTCGGTGGTGGAGCGTTTGCACAGAAGCGCAATGCCGGGCTGGTCGAGGCCGTAGGCGTTCCTACGGTGTTCTTAGACGCGGGGGTGGAGGAATTGTGGCGGCGTTGCAGGCAGCAGGCCGAGCAGCAAGGAACGGAGCGTCCGTTGCTGGGCAGCCTGGAAAGGTTTCGCGAGCTTTGCGAAGCACGGCGACCGCATTACATGAAGGCAGCGTTCCGGCAGGAGACCGGCGGGAAGACCGTCGAGCGGATTGCGGCAGAAGTGGTTCAAGCTTTGGGCCTGGATCGAGGCCGCGGAAAACGAGGAGAAAAGCAGTGACTCTGATGGCGCGGGTGCGATGGGGAGCGGTGACGGTTCTGGGGTGCGCAGCTGTGTTGTATGCCGGCGACAAGAAAGACAAGCCGGCCGTCGCGCAAATGGTTGATTCCGGCTCGTTCGGGATTTTTGTCAAAGGCCAGCGCGTGGTGACGGAGACATTCAGCGTGCAGCAGGACAACGGCATGAGCGTAGTCAAGTCGCAGTTGAAGGAAACCGGCGGCCAAACCCCGGCGAGTCAAAGGTCGGACCTGGAGATGACGGGCTCCGGGGAGTTGCTGCGTTATGAATGGAACGACGGCACAGGTTCGCTGGTGGTCACGCCCAACAATGAATTTCTGCTGGAGAAGATCACGACTGCGGCGTCCTCGAAGCCGGCCGAGCAGCCGTTTCTGATGCCGAACACGTCGGCGATTCTGGACAACAATTTTTTTATCCACCGTGAAGTTTTGGCCTGGCGTTACCTGGCAACCAACTGTCACACGGAGAACGGCGGTCAGAAGTGCCAGCAGGGAGCTTTAGAGTTCGGAGTGCTGGTGCCGCAAGATCGAACCTCGATGCGGGTGCGCATGGAGTTGGTGGGAAGGGAGAGGGTAGCGATCCGGGGGACGGAGCGAGAACTGTTGCGCCTGAACCTGAAGGGCGAAGCGTTCAATTGGGCACTTTGGGTGGATGACAAAGACCAGTTCAAGCTAATGCGTGTGCTGATTGCGGACGATAATACAGAAGTAGTGCGGGACTAGGACGAGTTGCGTTGCAGGACTTGATTCGGAGTTGACGAGGTTCGGATTTTGCCGCTGGCGGATGCACGTACGGCGCGGGTTCTGATCACGGTGCTGCTGTTTGCGCTGGGGCTGGGGTTTCTCTACGTCGCCCGGCAGACGCTGATGGCCTTCCTGTTCGCCATTTTTTTTGCCTACCTGATGAGCCCGCTGGTGTCGAACCTGGAAAAACTGCTGCATGGGCGGGTACGCGCCATCGCGGCAATTTACCTGTTGCTGCTGGGCCTGGTGGTGCTGTTTTTCATTTCCATGGGACCGCGGATCGGGCGGGAAAGCGCCCGCTTAAGCCAATCGCTGCCGGCTCTGGCCCAGCTGAGTTCCGGGCAGATCGCCGAACAACTGGGACAGCAGCATGGTTGGAACTCCCGTCTGGTCGATTTGCTGCGCGACTACCTGGCCAGCCACGGGGACGAAATCGCGAAACTGGCGCAGAGCGTGGGATTGCGCGTGGCGGAAGTGGCGAAACAAGCGTGGTTGCTGGTAATTGTCCCTCTACTGTCAATTTTCTTTCTCAAGGATGGGCGTGCCTTCAGCGAGATCCTGCTGGATATGGTGCGGTCGCGGCCGCAGCGCGAACTGCTGCAGGGCGTACTCAGCGACTTGAACCAGATGCTGGCCCATTTCATCCGGGCGCAACTCACGCTGGCTTTGTTGACGTTCGTCATGTATTCGGCGGTTCTGGCCACGATGGGAGTGCAGAATGCGCTGGCGCTGGGAACGGTGGGCGGCCTGCTGGAGTTTATCCCCGTTGTGGGGCCGCTTGCGGCCGGGGTAATTATCGTAGGCGTGGCGTTGTTGATGGGCTTCCCGCACTGGCTGTGGCTGATCGTCTTTCTGGGCATCTGGCGGCTGATCCAGGACTACGTGTCCTCGCCGCGCATTATGGGACACAGCATGGAATTGCATCCGCTGGCGGCAATTTTTGGGGTGATGGCGGGCGGCGAGGTGGCTGGCATTTTGGGCATTTTCCTTTCTATTCCTGTGATGGCTAGTTTGCGCATCGTCTTCCGGCGGTGGCGGCTGTATGCGGAGAAGAGAAAATTTGGTCCGCTCAATGAGTACGTGCTGGGGAGCCAGATTGGGCAGCCGAAGTAGGGGGAGCAGTTCTCAGTTCTCAGTTCTCAGTTCTCAGTTCTCAGTTCTCAGTTCTGGGTTCTCAGTTCTCAACTTTCGCGGCTTTTGCAGGTTCAGTGATCCCTCCCTACCACTCGCAGTGCGTTTTCCGATTCGTCTGGTTGCTTCAGAGCGCTTGTCGTTAGTGGCGTATAGCGTGTGCCTCAGCGGCTACAGCTGCTATGGCCTGATTACATCAACTGACGCTAGGTTCCGGTGCCGGTAAGTTGTAGCTTCTGGGGGCTGGCGCCTCCGTCGTCGGTGATCTGGCAGGAGCCGTTGCGCGTGCCGGTTTGCGTGGGATCGAACGTGATTGTGATCGTGCAACTTGCACCCGGTGCGACTTGCTTACCGCAGGTGCTGGTGTGCTGATAGTCAGGAGGTGTGGCAATGCTCGTGATATTTAGGACTGTGCTGCCGTGGTTTTGGAGGGTTGCAGTCTGCGGGGCACTCTTCGTTCCTACCTTCTGTGAACCGAAGTTTAACTGCTGCGGTGTAATCGATACGACGGTCCCGGCGCCAGTCAGTTGGATGATCTGGGGCTTGGAGGAAGCGCTGTCAGCAATGGAAACGAGACCACCGACCGTTCCCTTAACGGTTGGATGGAAGGTCGCGGCAATCGTACAACTGGCTCCGGGAGCGATGCTGCCGGCGCAGGTGGTTTTGCCGCTGAGTTGAAACGGGCCCTTCAGGGTCATGGAGGCTATGGACAGCGTGGTCGCGCCGTTGTTGGTGAGGGTTACGCTGCGCGCGGCGCTGGCGGAGCCCACAAGTTGCGAGGCAAAAGCGAGAGGCGTCGGCGGCGAGAAGCTGACCGCCCCGGTATTTAGCAGAATGGTCACTGAAGCACGGCCATCGGCGGAGGCCACATCCAGGAGCGTGTCGCCATTGAAGTCTCCCACTGCGAGTGAACTCCCTCCCGCTGGGTAGGCGATACCTGGTTTGAAGGAACCATCGCCGTTCCCTAGGAAGACCGTCACTGCTCCAGCGAGATTGGGGCCAGCACCGGCGACCAGCAAGTCCGGCTTGCCATCGCCGTTGACGTCTGCCGCAACGATCCAGCCGGGGAAGAAGGTACTATAGAAAACCGCCGGCTGAAACGTGCCATCACCGTTGCCGAGCAATACGGCCACACCGATCCCCTGAGAGTCGGCGACTGCGATGTCTAGTTTGCCATCTCCATTGAAATCCGCGACCGCAACGGAGACAGGTTCGTTGTCGATTGGATAGGTCGCGCCAGGCGTGAACGTGCCGTCACCATTGCCGAAGAGTACGCCAACCTCACTAGTAACTCCGCGTTGCCCCGCCGTCACGACATCGAGTATTCCGTCACCGTTCCAATCGCCAATCCCGATTGCGGTAAAGGGACCAGGCGGCAAGGTTGTAATGGCCGGTTGAAAGGTGCCGTCCCCATTCCCTAAGAGCACGCTTATGCCACTATCGTCCCTTACGACCAAATCAGCCTTGCCATCATTGTTGACGTCCCCCACGGCGACATAAGTGGCTTCCAAGGGTACGGTGAAGGTCATCGCTGGTTGAAATGTGCCGTCGCCTTTGCCGAGTAGCACGCTCACGCTGCTGCCGAGGCGGTTGGGGACAACCAAATCCAGCTTCCCGTCATTATTGAGGTCCGCCACGGCGGGAGCGTTCGGCGCGTCTCCAACTGTGTAATTCACCGGGACCTGAAATGTGCCGTCGCCCTTGCCGAGTAGTATCGACACCTGATTAGTGCCTGGTTGAAAGCCTACGACGACTAGATCGGGTTTACCGTCACGATTGAAGTCCCCCACGGCTATCCAACTTGGCTCCTGAGAAATATGTATCGCGGCCCGAGTTTCAAGCTGGGCCGCTACAAGGATGACCGTGCTAGCAAAGAACGAGCAAGTGACGCAGCACTTCGCGAGAGATCCAAACATGGCTCTGCCCTGCACGATTCTGCGAGATTATACCCTTCCCGTTCCCGGATCCATGCAGCAAATCGAGAACCGCGCTAGCCGGTGGAGGCGGCTGCTCCTGCGGTTTTTTCTGCGCTTATGTTGCGAAGGAATTCCGCGGCGGCTTCGGGCAGCACGGTATTGATGAACATTCCCGAACCCAGTTCGAAGCCGGCAACGCGCGTCAGGCGCGGAATCACGCTTACATACCAGTGGAAGTGGCGGGCGCTGGCATAATCGGAAGGGCCGCTGCGGACGGTAAAATTAAGGTCGGGGTTCTCAAGTCCGACATAGATTTTGGCCAGGAGGCTGCGCAAGACACGGGCGAGGTCCGCGATCTCCGCGGCCGAGATGTCGCCGAAGCTGGCCATGTGGCGGAGGGGAAAGATGTGGGTAGCGAAGGGAGTCGCCGAGGCGAACACCTCCATGGCCACGAAGTGCTCGCTCTTCTGGACGACGCGCGTCTGCTCGGCAATTTCCCGTTCCACCATGTGACAGTACATGCATTTTCCGTCGTCGTCGTAGTGGCGCAGAGCCTCGTGGAGCCGGTGCCGGACCTGGCTGGGGATCACGGGGGTGGCGATGAGTTGGGAATGCGGGTGCTGCAGACTGGCGCCGGCGTCAGCACCATGGTTCTTGAAAATGGTGACGTGATTGATGCGGCGGTCCATGCTCAGCAAGTTGTAACGGTCTTTGTACACTCGCAGGATGCTGGCAACCTGCGCATCCGGCAGCAGGGCCATGCAGCAGGAGTGGTCGGGACTGTCGATGATGACTTCGTGAAAGCCGAAGCCCTCGATGCGTCGCCACACGTCCTGTAGGCTGCGGGTGGGCTGGGTCTCACTGGACAGCGCGGCGAACTTGTTGGGGATGACTCGTACCGCCCAGGGCTCGCCGCTATTGGCGGGAAACCGCATGACTTCGGGCGGAGTCTTGCTCTCGTTACCCGGGCAGAATGGGCAGGTTTCCACGAAGGATGGAACGTTTTGCGCTGGCCGATGGGTGGCCAACTCCTCGGGACGCTTGGCACGCTCAGTGGCGATGATGACCCATTCCTTGGTAAAGAAATTCTGTCGCAGCTCCGGCATGGTGATCCTCCAGAGTCTTCTATCGGCAGGAGGAGCACGCCACTACAGTGACGGAAGGCTCCCCAGCTTCTGAGGCCAGGCGAGAGCGACTGCCATTTTCGGCATCTCGCGGGTTTTGCGCCCAATGTGGAATCCCTGGGTCGGTTCCCTTTTTCGCAAACAATTCGCAAATGAGGGCTGTTGTAGAATCGAAAGACCCTCTATGAGCAAGAAACTTCCTATCGGCATTCTGGGCGCCACTGGCGTGGTCGGGCAGAGGTTTATCCAGATGCTGGAGCGTCATCCGTGGTTTGAAGTGGCCTGGCTGGCGGCCTCTGACCGTTCTGAAGGCAAGACCTACTCCGAGGCCGCGCGTTGGCGGCTGAAGACGCCGATTCCGGCGGACGTGGCCGCCATGAGAGTCTCCCCGGCGACGCCCGATGGCGCACCGAGAATAATTTTCGCCGCGCTCGATGCTTCGATTGCCGCGGAAATGGAGCCGCGCTTTGCCGATGCGGGCTGTGCCGTGGTTTCGAATTCCAGTGCGCTGCGCATGCAGTCCGATGTGCCGCTGGTGATCCCAGAGGTCAATGCCGGGCACATCAAGCTGATTGACGGGCAGGCATGGCGGAAGAAATCCGGCGGCTATGTTGTGACCAATACCCCCTGCTCGGCGATCGGGCTGGTGCTGGCGTTGGCGCCCTTGCAGCGGAGCTTCGGGCTGGAAACTGTGATGGCCGTGACCATGCAGGCGGTCAGTGGCGCTGGTTATCCGGGCGTGGCTTCGCTCGACATCCTGGGCAATGTGATTCCCTACATCCGCAATGAAGAAGAAAAGATGGAAGAGGAAACGCTGAAGCTGCTGGGACAACTCAATGGAACGAAAGTTGTGCCGGCGGGGTTCGCGATGAGCGCGCAATGTAACCGGGTTGCGGTGGAGGACGGGCACACGGAATCGGTCTCGGTGCGGCTGAAGACCAAGGCCAGGCCGGAGGAGATCATCGCGGCATGGAACGAGTACCGCGCCGAGCCGCAGGAGTTGAAGTTGCCGAGCGCGCCGGAGCGTCCGGTGGTGTATCTGGAGGCGAATGACCGTCCGCAGCCGCGGTTCGATGTTGACATGGGAGCGGGCATGACTACGGCGGTGGGGCGGTTGCGGCCGTGCGGCGTGCTGGATTGGAAGTTCACCGTGCTTTCGCACAACACCATCCGGGGAGCTGCCGGAGCGGCGGTGCTGAATGCGGAACTGCTCAAGGCCAAGGGTTACCTCGAGACTTCGTAGAATGAAAGCCGAGCCGTGCTTCTATAATCCGCAGCCGCATAATCCGCACCTGCGTAATCCTGCAAGCGAGTCACGCCGATGATCGTGATGAAATTCGGCGGCACTTCGGTGGAAGATGCCAGGGCCATCGAGCGCGTGGCTGCGATCGTCAAAGGGCGGCTGCAGCAAAGACCCGTCGTTGTGGTCAGCGCCATGGCCAAGGTTACCGACACGTTGCTAACGATGGCGCGTGCCGCGGGAGCTGGTGAACGCAAAACGGCGCTCAAGCTCTGCCGCTCTCTTCAGGAAAGGCATTACAACACCGCCAGCGAACTGCTGGGCACAGCGCTGTTTACGGACTTCCACTCGGAACTGGGAGGCGACTTTGAGGGGCTCGATGAGTTGCTGCGCGGCATTTCGGCGGTCGGTGAGTTGACTCCGCGAACCACCGATCATGTTGCCGCTTTCGGTGAAATGCTTTCCAGCAAGATTGTGGCGGCGGCGTTTTCGGCTCACGGGCTGAAGGGCGTGCACGTGGACTCTCGCGAAGTTCTGGTCACCGACAGCAGCTACATGGAGGCGGTGCCACAGCAGGAAGAAACGAACGGGCGGCTGCAAGCGAAAGTGAAGCCGCTGCTGGATGGCGGCCAAGTGCCGGTGATGGGCGGGTTCATCGGAGCGAACCGTGCGGGCGTAACCACGACCATTGGACGGGGCGGCTCCGATTTTTCCGCAGCGATTGTGGGCGCGGGGCTGGGGGCGGAGCGGATTGAAATCTGGACTGACGTTGACGGGATTCTTACCACCGATCCCCGCATCTGTCCGGGCGCCCGGCGCATCAAAGTGATCAGCTTTGACGAAGCGGCGGAACTGGCGTATTTCGGGGCCAAGGTGCTGCATCCGGCGACGGTTCTGCCCGCCATCCAGAAAAATATCCCTGTGTATGTTCTGAATTCGAAGAATCCGTCTTGCGAAGGGACGAAGATTACAACTCGCGCACCGCAGGGAAAAAACATTTTCAAGGCGATTGCGGTGAAGAAACGTATTACCATCGTGGACGTGGCAGCGCCGCGCATGCTGCTGGCGCACGGCTTTCTGCGCGCGATTTTCGAGGCCTTTGACCGGCACAAGGTTGCGGTCGATGTGGTTTCGACTTCGGAGGTAAGCGTTTCGCTCACCGTAGATTCCAACCAGGCCATCCCAGCCTTGGCGGCCGACTTGGCCAAACTGGCCGACGTAAAATATGAGGGCCGCAAAGCGATCGTGTGTGTAGTAGGCGAGGGACTGCGGGATAAACCGGGCGTCGCCGCGTTGGTGTTTGGTGAGTTGAAAGACAAAAAGATCCGTATGATTTCGCAGGGTGCGTCAGAGATCAATCTGACCTTTGTGATCGAGGAAGATGAAGTGCCTGAGGTGATCCAGCGGCTGCATAGTACGTTCTTTGCGGAGTTGGATCCGGAAGTGTACGCGTAGGATTCACCGCCGAGCACGCAGAGAGCGCCGAGGAATGACTTGCTCTTAGCGTACCCTTAAGTTCTGGCTGCGGATTGACTATGAACATCCTTGTTCTCGGCCGCGGAAAGACTGGATCGCTGGTGGCGGAAGTGGCGCGCCGGCGCAAACACGATGTTCTGGTCGCGGGTTCCGCGGACAACGCCGGCTGCGCGGCTCTCACCGCGGAGAGGTTACGAGGAATTGACGCTGTGATTGATTTCACGGCTCCTTCCTGCGTCGTCAACCATATCGAAGCCTGTGTCGGAGCCGGCAAGAATATGGTTGTCGGCACAACCGGTTGGCACGATGAACTGGATCGCGTCCGCAGCCTGGTTGAGAGCCACGGCACAGGATTCGTTTACGCGGCAAACTTCTCCGTTGGGGTGAATCTGTTTTTCGATGTCGCCCGCGCCGCGGCTGCGGCCTTGCGGCACGACTACTCCGGACAAATCTTCGAGCGGCACCACGTGCAGAAGAAAGATGCTCCGTCGGGCACGGCCATCGCGATCCAGCGCCTAATCCGCGAGGCTAGTGATAAAAAGGAAGGCCTCGAGATCACTTCCTTCCGGGAAGGCGAGGTCGTAGGCCTGCACGAGGTGGTGCTGGAATCCGCCGCCGACAGGATTTATCTCTGTCACGACGCTAAGTCCCGCCAGGGCTTTGCCGATGGTGCGGTGCGCGCGGCGGAGTGGCTCGCCGGCAAGAAGGGGTTTTACGATTTCAAGGATGTGTGGCGGGAGCTGTAACGAGCCTGCCGATCGTCATAGCGGTTCTGTTACTGGGAGCGATGGGAAGCTGGTGTTTGATTTATCCGGCGGGAGTCATCCAGTATTTCTTGCGGGAAGGGCATCCCGAAATCCCTAAGAACAACAAGGCGGTCCAACAGGTCGTCAGGCTCATCGGAGGAATGTTCTGGTTCATGGTTCTCATGATCCTTGCCCTTACCCACCATCGTTAAAAATACCTGCCGAGTTTTCCCTCATGTCCCCGTTCGCGTTATCTTATTAGCATGCAACTTCGTGGCTGTGGTACTGCGCTCGTCACTCCTTTTCATCAGGACGGCTCTATCGATGACGTCGCCCTGCGCAACCTGGTGGCGTGGCAGGTGGAGTCCGGCATAGATTTTCTTGTGCCCTGCGGAACCACCGGCGAGACGCCTACGCTCACCCACGACGAGTGGCTGCACGTGATCGATGCGACCATCGACGTGGTGGCGGGGCGTGTGCCCATCGTGGCGGGCGCGACGTCGAACTCCACGCACGATGCGGTCGAGAAGGCCAAAGAAGTTGCCGCGCGGCCGGGAGTGGACGCCATTCTTACCGCCTCTCCCTACTACAACAAGCCGACGCAGGAGGGCCAGTATCGGCACTTCAAAGCCATCGCGGAAGCTGTAGGCGACAAGCCGATTATTCTTTACAACGTGCCCGGGCGGACGGGAGCGAACATCGAACCGGCGACGCTGGCGCGGCTGGCGGAGATTCCGAACATTGTAGGTGTGAAGGAAGCCAGCGGCAACATGACCCAGATTGCCGAGGCCATCAGCATGGTGCCTGAGGCGTTTCTGGTTTTCTCAGGAGATGACGCGGTTACATTACCTGTGATTGCGCTGGGCGGAGTGGGTATAGTCTCGGTGGCGTCGAATGAGATTCCGCACGAGATGGCGGCCATGACGCGGGCAGCGCTCAACAATGACTGGACCACTGCCCGCAGCATCCATCGCAAGTATCTGGCGTTGATGCAGGCGAACTTTATCGAATCGAACCCGCTTCCAGTGAAGGCGGTGCTGGCGATGATGGGCAGAATCGAAGAGAGCTACCGTCTGCCGCTGTTGCCCATGCGCCGCGACACGCGCTCGAAGCTGCAAAAAATTGTGACCGAGGTCGGGCTGATCGCCAAGCCGGCTGCGCCCGCGCCGGACGCGACGGAGTTCTACATCTATGAAAACTGGGTGGCCGGTCCGCATAAGATTGTGCTGCACCGGGGGTCGTGCGGGCAATGCAACCAGGGCAAAGGGCGTCCCGCGGGGCACGACGCCAACCACGCGCGCTGGCACGGACCCTACGCTACGCTGGGCCAAGGACGCGAGGTCGCGCATGGCATGACTGGCGTGCTTATTCGAAGCGAGTGCAAGTGTGTGTGAAGGCAGAAGGTAGAAGTCAGAATGCAGAAGTAAGAATGGGTCTCACGGTTTTACTTCTGCATTCTAACTTCTGACTTCTGCATTTCCTTTATACTTCCCCCACATGCAATCCCTGAAAACTTCCATCGAGCGCCTGGCTGCTCTGGGAGAGGTCGAACACAATCCGGAGGCGCGGCCGGTGTTTCTTGAATTTCGCGACGCGCTCACTCAGGGCAAGATCCGCGCTGCCGAAAAGATCGACGGGCGGTGGGTTGTCAATACCTGGGTGAAACACGGCATTCTGCTGGGGTTCCGGCTGGGTGAACTGGTTGAGTCCGGCGGCGGAGCGCTCACCTTTGTCGATAAGGGCACCTTCCCTGCCCGGAAGTTTTCCGTTGCGGACCGCGTGCGCATCGTTCCGGGCGGGTCATCTGTCCGTCTTGGAGCTTACGTCGCTCCTTCCGTAATCTGCATGCCGCCGATGTTTATCAACGTGGGCGCTTACGTGGACGAAGGCACCATGGTCGATTCGCACGCGCTGGTGGGATCGTGCGCGCAGGTCGGCAAGCGCGTGCATCTGAGTGCGGCGGCGCAGATTGGCGGCGTGCTCGAACCGGTGAATGCGGCGCCCGTCATCATTGAAGACGACGTGCTCGTCGGCGGTAATTGCGGAGTGTACGAGGGCACGCTGGTGCGAGCGCGCGCAGTGCTGGGCGCGGGAACCATTCTGACACGATCGACGCCGCTCTATGACTTGGTGCGTGACGAAGTGTACCGAGCCGCGGGGGATGCTCCGCTCGAAGTTCCCGAAGGCGCGGTCGTCGTGCCGGGATCGCGCGCAGTCAAGAAGGGCGCGACGGCGGACTTGGGAATTTCTTTGTATACGCCGGTGATTGTGAAATACCGCGACGAGAAGACGGATCGAGGGATCGAGTTGGAAGACTGGCTGCGGTGATTCGTTGCCGCGACTGGCTAACCTACGCGGACCATCAGCGTCCGCGCACCGTCGAGACCAACGCGAAGGCTATCAAGCCTGGGTATCACGACATCGGCTTCGCTCAGTGCCGACGCGCGATACGTGCTGGTCAGCGCAATCACTTTCATCCCACCCGCGTGGGCGGATTGGATTCCGGCAGGGGCGTCCTCGATCACTAAACAGTCCGCCGGGCTCACGCCCAATAGCTCCGCACCCTTTAGATACGGCTCGGGATGCGGCTTTCCGTTGGCAACATCCTCTGCTGTAACCATAATCTTCGGAACGGGCAGCCCGCCGAAACGCAGGCGTGCGCTGGCCAGAGGGCGGGTACCGGACGTGACCACGCACCAACGGTCCTCAGGAATCGCGCGGATGAGATGGGCTGCGCCGGGCATCACGGCCACGTCCACCTGATCATCGGCCTCGCGCTCTTCCAGCCTGCGCACTTCCGCTTCCGCGTCGAGATGAGGAGCAACGGCGCGAATCACTTCGATGGTTCGGACACCGTGGGCGATGGCCATCACTTTCTCTTCGTCGATTCCCTGGTCGCGGGCCCAGGCGCGCCATTGCCGGTCCACGGACCGTGTGGAGTCGATGAGAACTCCGTCAAGGTCGAAGAGAATGGCGGCGCAGCGGAAGTTGGTCATTCTTTTTTTTACCACAGAGCTGGGTCAGCGGGCAGGCGCCGGCAGAATCTGGGGCGATGGCGTCGCCAAAGCGGCCTGCTGGGCTTGTTGGCGAAGCTGCAAATGGCGCTCGCGAAAGTGGGCCTTGGCGCGCTCCCCCCAGGCACGCACGAACCAGTAGTTCCGACCGGCACCGAGGGCGGAGCTGCAC
>Ga0210404_10000055_pt1 | contig 93095 bp, 69 predicted proteins | sample IncBWH28MmetaG_FD_155455 | JGI IMG/M metagenome (GOLD analysis project Ga0210404, IMG submission 155455) | Forest soil microbial communities from Barre Woods Harvard Forest LTER site, Petersham, Massachusetts, United States - Inc-BW-H-28-M | ecosystem: Environmental > Terrestrial > Soil >... | reverse complement strand
GTGGATTGGGCGAATGCAGAGCGCTCGGAGCATGTGGTCCAGAACACGCTGGCCAGCCGGACTCTGACCAAGTTGCCCGGCGAGGTATTTGCCTAATCGCAGCAGAGGATTGCTGAGGTAATTAAATCGAAGGGGCGCGTCCTCGTTCTGAAGACGCGCCCCAACTTTTTGGACTAATTCGTAGGCTTGCTTAGGAACCGAACGCTTACGGTTCACTCTTTTCCGGACCGCGTTCGCGGGGAATGCTGGAAATATCGGCGTCGTCCGCTCCCATTTGAAACAGCGCGGCCTGCTCGGCGGCGTGCTTTTGCAATTCGTCCAAGTCCAGCTCGTTCGAATCGCCCGACGTCCCCACCGGTTCATCTTTGCGCTGGATACGGCGTTCGGCCTTGTCGCGCTGTTTTTGCTGGCGCGTATGTTCTTTCTGGCGTTTGGTAAAACTTGATCGACCTCGTCCCGGCATACCAATCTCCAATCGTCAATTTTGGCAATAGCTCCTGGCGCTATGCCCTCGGTAAGTTCACAGCTCAAGCAGCAGGGGCATGAACCAGCCTGCTCTGGCAACAAATTGCCAAGCCTGCTCTTGAGCGCGTCTGCGGTTGCGGTAGGCCGTTACCAGCGCGGTTCCCGGGGCTGTCGTGCGTGACCCTGGTAATCGTCGCGACTGCCGCCCCCGCCACCAAAACGCTGGCCTCCGCCGCCGCGCGGAGCATCGGACTTTGGCTTGGCTTCGTTGATCTTCAGTGCGCGGCCGCCAAGCTCGGTTCCATTCAATGCCGCGACCGCCTTGTCGGCTTCCCCCGCATTTGTCATCTCGACAAAGGCGAAGCCCCGGGCGCGGCCGGTTTCGCGGTCGGTGACAATGCTGACGCGCTCGACTGCGCCGTGCGCTTCAAACAATCCGCGAAGCTCTGGTTCTGTGGTGCTGTGAGGTAGGTTGCCGACGTAAAGATTCTTCATAGGAGCTCTTCTCTTTCTGTTGTAAATAAAGGTTGAGGTTTGGTGGCTTCGGGAGCGGAATGCTGCTCGATTGCTTCCGCCCACCGCGAGGGTCTGGGTGTTTCCCGTATCGCCCGCGAACGAGCCTCACTGACCGAGCGGACGCTGGAAATTTTTCTGCAAGCTTCGAGGATTCCCCACCTCTGCGATGAATGTTCCGCAGCCTGAGCGAGCAGTGCTGCGACCATCTCCTTGTGGAGAACATCCGCGTCCGGCTCCGCCGGCCCTTCGTCGGAATGGGGCGCAGCCGCAAGATACTCAGGCCCGCCCACGAAGAAAGCAATCCTTTGCGGTGGAGTGGCGCTCCGAAGGTCGGTGCAGAACTTATCCCGGCTGTCGGTCTCCCCAGCCACGTTGATGAGGACTAGGTTGTACAAGTCAGCCCGCCACCAGCAGCGTGCCTCGAGGACATCGGCTGCGCAATCAACGTCGATGCCAAGCTTTCTCATCACGTCGGCCCGCAAGTCGCGCTTCGTCTGCGATGTGTCCAGCAGAAGTACGCGCTTCTTCTTGACGGGACTGCCATCCGGAGTCGAAAGCGACAATGCGATAACGGGAGCGGTCATGCTACCTTCTCCTTCAGGTTGGCAGGTTTCGCCGGGGCTACCAGGTGTTTCTCAGCCAGGGCTTTCAACATCTTTTCGTTGCTCTGGCGGCGGCTGATCTTTTGCCTGCGCCGCCGGTTGAATCTGGCTTTGTCGCCGTTGATTGCGGACATGTTTGTCTCCTGCCTTGTAGGCTGGTCAACCCAAAGACCTCACCGCGAGATTTCCTCTCCCGGGTGTATGTCGAAATTTCAGGCCTTTCTGGAGATTCCCCCTAGGGGCGAATCGTCGAATCGGCCAGAGCCCATGGCCGTTCCCTGAAGTCGAGGTGTTGGGATTGAAGAAACCGACTTCCAGAGGTTCTCAGGTTCGACACGTCGCTCGCCTTTCAGGGAATTTCTCAATCGCGAAGGCGCAACGTGCTGTTCAGGGTGTCTTCGAGGTCAAGACCCCCAGTATACGCCCCATTCGTAGTTTCTGCTCAGGTTTTGCCGATCGGGAATGCACCGAAGGTCTGGGAAGAATCACAACCACGGGTATAGTACAGTGCTAGTCTATGCGCCGGATAAGGGTCTGCGCGATGGCCTGGTTGTCGAGCGCCGTCCTCGCCGTTGCACAGGCCGCGAAACCCCCTGATCCAGCGGTGGCGACGGCAGGGAAATTCAGCGATGTAACTGCTGCCGCCGGGGTGCACTTTCAGCATGTCGCTCCCCACACTTCCCGAAAATATCTGCTGGAGACCATGGCGCCCGGTGTGGCCTTGTTCGATTTCGACAACGACGGGCGGCTGGATATTTTTGTCACCAACGGCGCTCCGCTCAATGACCCAACGCCCAAGGGAACGATTCCGCAGAAGACCGGTCCGGAGTATTGGAATCGTCTTTATCATCAGAAGCCCGACGGCACATTTGAAGACGTGACCGAAAAGGCCGGCCTGCAGGGCGTTGGCTATGGCATGGGAGTCGCCGTGGGCGATTATGACAACGATGGCTATGAAGACTTGTTCGTCACTGCCTACGGCGGCAATCGGCTTTATCACAACAACGGGAACGGAACCTTCACCGACGTGACGGAATCCGCGGGAGTGGGAGGCAGCGGTTGGTCCAGCAGCGCAGCCTGGGTCGACCTGGATGACGATGGGCTGCTGGATCTCGTAGTCGTGCGCTACGTCACCTGGGATTTCTCTGACGTCTGGTGCGGCCCGCCACAGGCCGCGTTGCGGGTTTATTGCCATCCCGACGTTTTCCCGCCCATCACTCTTTTGGCCTACCACAACGACGGCAATGGGCACTTCACCGAAGTCGCGCAAAAGATCGGGTTGTCAAAGCCGGCCAAGGGTCTGGGCATCGCGCTTGCCGACTATGACCGCGACGGCCACATCGACCTCTACATCGCCAACGACTCCGCGCCGGAGTTTCTTTTCCACAACAAAGGCAACGGCACCTTCGAAGAAGTGGGCCTGGCGGCCGAAGCCGCACTCGATGGCGAAGGCCGCACCTTCGCGGGCATGGGAGTGGATTTCGCCGACTACAACAACGACGGGCTCCCGGATTTAGTAGTCGACGATCTGGCGAATCAGATGTACGCGCTCTATCTGAACAATGGCGATGGAACTTTCACCTATGCCAGTTACCCCACCGGCATTTCTCGCATGACGCTGTTGCATTCCGGCTGGGGCATTCGCTTCCTGGATTACGACAACGACGGCTGGAAAGATATTTTGATCGCTCAGGGTCACGACCTTGACACGATCGAGAAGACGAATCCGCAATTTCATTACCGCGAGCCGATGATGCTGCTGCGCAACACCGGCAAGGGATTTATCGACGTCTCGGCCGATTCCGGAAGCGTTTTTCACGAAGCGTGGGTCGGACGCGGCATGGCCATCGGCGATATCGACAACGACGGCCGCATCGATGCCGTGGTGGCGACCAATGGCGGGTCCCTGCACATCATTCACAACGAAACTCCGACCTTGAATCACTGGCTCACGTTGAAGCTGGTCGGACATCGAAGCAATCGGGATGGCATTGGAGCCGAAGTGAAGGTCGTGACAGCCAAAGGTCCGCAATGGGTCACGGCAACCACGGCGTCCAGCTATCTCTCGTCCAGCGACAAACGGGTGCATTTCGGCCTGGGATCAGAGACCAGTGCGCAATTGGTGGAGATTCGTTGGCCGAGCGGAATTGTTCAGAGTCTCAAGAATGTGCGGAGCGATCAGATTCTGCAGGTTGACGAACCGGCTGAGCCTGCTGCGTCGAAGAAATTTGTGAAGCCCTAGGGCACGGCCACGTGGCTTAAGGCTTCGAAGGGCTGACGTTGCTGGGCTTCGTACCCTTGCAGAGAAGCAGGCAGAGAACCAAAACTCCCCCGCCCGCTCCGGCGCCAATCTCGATCCATTTGGTGTTCGGAGCATTCCCGGCCGCTCCTGGACGTGCAGCTGCTCCGCAGACTGCCGACTCATCGCGCGTCGCCTGCTGTCCTTCGTGCACGGTGGCGGATTGAGATGCGTTGTCCTGAGCAGGTGTCTTTCGCAGCACGCCCGCTTGCGTGATGTTCACGTCGTTCTTGCGCGCGGCAACCTGCACCGTGCCGCTGATGTCGGCCACATCGTATTGCGTTCGCTCATTCGAGACAGGCTCGACCTTGATGCAGTTCACGTGCACGCTCATCGACGTGGAAGTTCCCACGGATACGCTGCCATGCTCCAGGCTCAGGAAAGTGCCCTGAAACTTCACGACCGACTCCGGCTGAATCAGTACGGACGATCCCTCGGCGTCGAGGTTGGCGACGGATCCGGGTTTGGTCTCCAGCAAATCTCCGGGGAAAATGGCGGTAGAGTCCGCTACTTCGGAGCCGTTCACCCACACTCCACCCTTGCTATGTACGATTGCGGAGCCCGTGTCCGCCGCCAGCAGCGACAGCGGGAACAGGACGACCATCGCCCAGCAAAGAAAATTTCGTAATGCGGACACACACATACCCAACCTGAATTTCCACAGAGAATCTCATCAAAATCGTAGTGGCACGGAGTCAGGCCGTCTATTGGCTCTCTGGATGCCGCTCGCACGAGCGTAACCTCGGACACCTTGGCGTACTCGAGTGCCCTCGGCTCGCGAACTCCGGTATGCTTGGCGAACATGCTTTCACACAACAGGCTTTGACGGAACGTGGTGACAGAACGTGCTTTGACAGAATGTGGTTCGATGAAAATGGAACCAAATCTTGCCAACAGTCCAGTGATTGAATTCCGGGACGTTGCCTATGCTCTGCCCAACGGCCAGCCATTGCTCTCGGGGCTGAATCTACAGGTACAACGGGGCGAGACGCTGGTCTTGCTGGGACGCAGTGGTTCAGGAAAGACCACCACGCTGAAGCTGGTCAACCGGCTCTTGAGCCCGAGCGGCGGAGAAGTGTGCGTCAATGGCGCACCCACGTCCGCGAGCGACGTCATTCGGCTGCGTCGTAGCATCGGCTATGTCATACAGGATGTGGGCTTGTTCCCGCACTTCACGGTGGAGCGAAATATCGGTCTGGTTCCTCGGATCGAAGGTTGGTCGCCCGAGCGAATTCACGGGCGCGTCCAGGAAATGCTGCACATGGTCGGGCTTGAGGTGCAGCTGGTGTCGCGTTACCCGCACCAACTCTCGGGCGGGCAGCGGCAGCGAGTGGGAGTAGCCAGGGCGCTCGCCGCCGACCCCGCGATCCTCCTGATGGATGAACCCTTCGGCGCGCTCGACGCCCTCACGCGCGACCAGCTGCAGCGCGAGTTTCTCTCGCTCCAGCAGCGGCTGAATAAGACAGTCGTCTTCGTCACGCATGACCTGCGAGAGGCGTTGCGGCTCGGCTCGCGCATCGCGCTCATGGAATCCGGCCGGCTGGTCACGGTTCTTCCCCCCCAGGAATTCCTGCGATCGCGTGACCCGCTGGCTGCTGCCTATGTGCAGGCTTTCGGTGACGGACTGGACTCGGCAGCCAGTCGAGGCGCCTCATGAACCTCTTTCACTTCTTATTACAAAATCACGAGCAAGTTTTGGAACTCACGCTGCAGCATCTCTGGCTGGTGGGAATCTCCACGCTGCTGGCGGTGCTGGTGGGAATACCGCTGGGCGTAATGAGCGCGCACTGGCCGGTGTGGAATAAGCCGGTGCTGGGAACTGCGAACATCATTCAGACAATTCCCAGTCTCGCGCTGTTTGGATTCCTGCTGCCAGTGCCCTGGCTCGGAGATCGTGCCGATCGGCTGGCGATTCTGGCGCTGACTCTCTACGCGCTGCTGCCCGTGATTCGCAACACCTATACCGGCATCCGCGGCGTCGATGCCGCGGTGGTCGAGGCTGGGCGCGGTATGGGACTCACGCCCAACCAACTCTTGTTTCAAGTGGAGTTGCCGCTGGCGTTGAGCGTGATTCTCTCCGGCGTGCGAGTGGCGGTCGTCGTCTCAGTGGGACTGGCCACCATTGCCGCCGCGATTGGCGCCGGAGGCCTGGGCGAGTTCATCTTTCGCGGTCTCGCCATGGTGAACAATCAGCTCATTCTCGCCGGAGCCATTCCCGCCGCGTTTCTGGCGTTGTCGGCCGATTTTGGCCTGGGCTGGCTGGAGAAACGTTTGCGGCCACGATGAAACAGGACTGGCACAGGGGGCATTGCGGCGTTGTCGGACCGGAGCGCTGGAGATCGGTCTGCTTGATTCTCGCAGCTCTCCTCTTGTCCTCGTGTGCGCCCGCGCACTCCGATCGCATTGTGATTGGATCCAAGAATTTTACGGAGTCGCTGATCCTGGGAGAACTGGTTGCTCAACAGATTGAAGCGCACACGCACCTGAAAGTGGAGCGCCGCTTTTACCTCGCGGGGACTTACATTTGCCAGCAGGCGATGTTGGCGGGCCGCATCGACATCTATCCCGAGTACACGGGGACGGCGCTGACCGCCATTCTCAAGCAGAAAGTCGGAGGCGATCGAGCTGAGGTCTACCAGCGGGTCAAAGGTGAATATGAAGCGCGGCTCGGTCTTACCCTCGGTCCGCCATTTGGTTTCAATGACACTTTTGCGATGGAGATTCGCGGGGACGACGCGCGCCGGTTGAATCTCAAGACTCTGTCGCAGGCGGCCGCATTCGCTCCGCAATGGCGAGCCGGATTTGGCTACGAGTTCATGGAGCGGCCCGACGGCTACGCCGGGCTGGCCGCCGCCTATGGCCTGCGCTTCGCCGAGCCGCCCCGCGTGATGGATATGGGCCTGCTCGCCCCGGCCTTGAAGAATCATCAGATTGATCTAGCTGCGGGCAATGCCACCGACGGGCTGATTCCCGCGCTGGATCTATTCGTGCTCGAAGACGACCGGCATTATTTTCCTCCTTACGAGGCGGTCGCGGTGGTCCGCCAGCAGACCCTGCAACAACATCCCGAAGTCGCTCAAGCGATCGCTGATCTAGGCGGCAAGATTTCGGATCAGGAGATGCAGAAATTGAACTACGCTCTCGACGGCCAGCGCCGCGACGTGAAGGATGTAGCGCATGAATTCCTGCGGAGTAAGGGGCTGGTCCACTAAGTCTCACGTGGGGACGGCCGCCTCGGCCGTCCCGCCAAGCGCAGCGAGGCGTTCGGGCAGAGTTTTCAGGAGCTTAAGTCAAATCAGCAACTCTCCCCGCAACGTAAGGACAGCCTTCCCCTTGAGAATCACTCGTTCCCCTTTAACTTCGCACCAAAGTTCGCCGCCGCGTTCCGAGACCTGACGCGCGTGCAGGCTGGTCTTGCTGAGCCGCTGTGCCCAATATGGCGCCAGGGAGCAGTGAGTCGAGCCGGTCACCGGATCTTCGGGAATGCCATAACTGGGCGCGAAATAGCGGGAGACGAAATCGGAATCGTTGCCCGGCGCAGTAATCGCGACCCCCGCGGGATGAAGTTTCTCAAGCCATCGAAGGTCGGGACGGATGTGTCGTACTTCATCCTCTGATTCATACACCGCAAAGTAATTATCTTCGATTTGCACAAGGGCGGCGGGAGGTTTGCCCAAGCCTTCGAGCAACGCGGCGGGCGGAGCGACGCAGGTCCAGGGCACGAGCAACGGAAAATCCATGGCCAGCAAGTCGCCATCACGGGAAACTGTGAGCGCCCCGCTGGAGCGTGTTTCGAAGCGCACCGAATCGCGCTTCGTTTCTAGAATTTGCAGCACCACGAACGCGGAGGCCAGCGTCGCATGTCCGCATAGCTTCGCTTCGCAACGCGGCGTGAACCAGCGCAACTCATAGTGATCTCCGCGAGAAACGAAAAAAGCGGTCTCCGAAAGATTGTTTTCGGATGCGACCGCCTGCAGCAAGCCGTCATCTAACCATCCTGCGAGAGGACACACTGCGGCCGGGTTGCCTGCGAAAGGCTTGCCGGTAAAGGCGTCAACGTGAAATACCGGTAGGGACATCACCCTATAGTACTTGGGCTGTGATTGGCATAAAATCCTTTGCAACTGATTCGCCAGCGCCAGTCACCGCTAAGTTATTTCGTCCGCTCACGCCGCCAGATTTGGAGGTCTGAATGCTTGCTACGCAAAGCGACTCCGGCATCCGTCACGATCTGATCGAGCAACTCGCGGACGCCCGTCAACGCACCGACGACCTATTTGCTGTGGTCAAGCCCGATTCGCTATACGAACGGCCAATTGCTGAACGCCATCGCATCATCTTCTATGTCGGACATCTTGAGGCCTTCGATTGGAATCTGTTCCACGAACGCGTTCTTGAACTGAAGAGCTTTCATCCCGAGTTTGACAGGCTGTTTGCCTTCGGCATCGATCCGGTAGGCGGCGGACTGCCTTCCGATGAGCCTTCTGATTGGCCTGCGATTGCCGCGGTGCGGGACTACGTCGGAAAAATCCGTGCGGTCCTGTACGAAAAACTCGCGGACGCACTTGCCGATTCTGTCCCGCCTACAAGCGACGGATTTCCCCTCAGCACTTTGCTGAACGTGGCCATTGAGCACCGCCTTATGCACGCCGAGACGCTGGCCTACATGCTGCATCAATTACCGTTTGATCGGAAAGTGCGGCAACGCGAGTCGCTCGATCTTGTCACTCCTCCCGTGGTTCACCGCAGCATCGAGATTCCCGCCGGTTCGGTAACGCTCGGACTCCCACGTGACGGCGGTCTTTTCGGCTGGGACAACGAGTACGAAGCCCACACCGTGAGTGTCCCAGCGTTTGCCATCGATCAACACAAGGTGACCAACCAGCAGTATCTTGAGTTCATCGACGCAGGTGGGTACGAAACGCCCGCGTTCTGGAGCGGCGACGACTGGGACTGGAAGTCCGGGCAGGGGATTTCACATCCGGCTTTCTGGAAGCGCGACGGTAATCAGTGGCTGTATCGCACGATGTTCCAGAATGTTCCTCTGCCGCTGAATTGGCCAGCCTACGTAAGTCAGGCAGAAGCGAAAGCACATGCCCGCTGGGCAGGGAAGTCGTTACCCACCGAAGCCGAGTGGCAGCGCGCAGCATACTCAACTGAGCATGGCGACGAGCGGCCTTATCCTTGGGGAGGAGAAGCACCCGACACAACATTCGGCAATTTTGATTTTGCGCGCTGGAGTCCCACGCCGGTGAACGCATTTCCCCAAGGCCAGAGCGCCTTCGGCGTGCACGGCCAGCTCGGCAATGGATGGGAGTGGACTTCAACGGAATTCGCTCCCTTCCCCGGGTTCGAGCCGTTCCCGTTCTACCGCGGTTACTCCGCCGATTTCTTCGACGGCAAACACTTCGTTATGAAAGGCGGATCGGCGCGCACCGCTGCTTGCATGTTACGGCGCACATTCCGCAACTGGTTCCAGTCGCACTACCAATTTGCCTACACCGGATTTCGCTGCGTGAGCCGTTGATGATTAATAGCGATCACTAACAAGGAGTCGCCAATATGCTGGTTCAGACCATCACTCCGAACACGACCTATGAATTCGCCGCGGACGTAAGCGCCGGCCTCACCAAGCCGGGCCAGAAGGAATTGTTGTCTAAGTACTTGTACGACGATGTAGGTTCAGCGCTGTTCGAAGTGATCAGCCACTTGCCGGAGTACGGCCTCACCCGAGCCTATGAGCGCCTGCTGCGGCGGCATAGTCATGACATCGTCGAGCGGCTCGCCACTCCCGTTTCCGTGGCCGAACTGGGCAGCGGCAGCGGCCGCAAGACTCGCCACATCCTCGAAGCTCTTTGCCGCCGCCAGCGCACTACTTACTATCCCATCGAGATTTCCCCGTCCGCTCTTGCCATGTGCGAACGTGAGCTGCGCGATATCGAATGCATAAGCATTGTGGGCTTTGAACGTGAGTACCTCGACGGACTGCTGGAAGTGGCTGCGCATCGTTCGACTGGCCACCATCTTCTTGTGTTGTTCCTGGGGAGCACCATCGGAAACTTTGATCGCCCCGCCGGCATTAACTTCCTGGCCGAAGTTCGACACATCCTTCAGCCAGGAGATTCGCTTCTGCTCGGAACCGATCTGGAGAAATCCAGCGCTCAATTGCTGCACGCCTACGACGACGAACTGGGAGTGACGGCTGCCTTCAACTTGAACCTGCTGGCTCGCATCAATCGAGAACTGGACGCCGATTTCGACCTTACTCGCTTTGAGCACGTGGCCAGAATCAATCACGCGGCCCGCAGCGTGGAGATGCATCTGCGGTCCATGTCTCGACACACTGTGAACATTCCGGCCGCCGAGCTTTCCATCGAGTTTCTTGAGGGCGAAACCATCTGGACCGAGAGCAGCCACAAATACTCGCCCGAAGAAGTGGGTCCCATGGCTCGCACCGCAGGCTTCCGCTGTGAGGCGCAATGGATCGATGAGCAATGGCCTTTCGCGGAGAACCTGCTGATCGCAGAATAATCGCGCCCCCAAACCCTTGACGACTGTCTCCCTCGTTCCGCGTGCTCTGTCCTACCGCGCAAGAATCCCCGCATCTGTGAAGCCGAAGTAAAACTTTGTAAATCCTGGGGCTTTGCGCGAGGCGTAGATGTAAATTGATCACTAGAGAATAGAAAGGTACATGCGCTCAACCACAAACCCGTTTTTGGCGGCCGCACTCTGTGCCGCCGGCGCAGTAAGCTTCCGTCTGGTGCCGTGCTGCAATGCCCTGACTCTCGGCCAGCAAACCCAGCAGGCAGCCGGTCCCGGTACGGTCAGCCGGCGCATTGGCGCCATCAAAGCCATCAACGGCACGGTGATCACGCTCACACCGGACTCCGGTCCCGAGGTCAACGTCACAGTTCAGTCAACAACGCGGATCGTTCGCATCGCTCCCGGCGAGAAGGATCTAAAGAACGCTACGCCCATCCAGTTGCAGGATCTTCAGATCGGCGATCGCATCCTCGTGGGGGGCAAGACCTCGGACGTTAACCTGTCGCTCGTGGCTTCGTCCGTCGTAGTGATGAAGCGCTCCGACCTCGAAGCCCGCCATCAGCAGGATCTGCAAGACTGGCAGAAGCGTGGAGTGGACGGGCTCGCCGTTGCCGTCGATGCATCGGCTGGTACCGTCACCATCTCCGCGCGAAGCAAGAATGTCGTCGTGCATAGCTCCAACACTACGGTGATTCGCCGCTACGCGCCGGACTCCGTGAAGTTTGACGACGCCAAGCCAGGCACTCTCCCGCAAATTCATCCGGGTGATCAGGTGAGGGCGCGTGGCGATCGCAGTGCCGATGGGAGCGAACTGGCCGCCGAAGAGATTGTTTCCGGATCGTTCCCTGACATTACCGGTACTGTTAACTCATTCGACGCAAGTGCGTCGACCCTCAGCGTTCACGATTTGTTATCGAAGAAAACGGTGGTCGTCAAAATTACGCAGGACTCACAGCTTCGCCACCTGCCCCCTGAGATGGCGCAGATGATCGCAATGCGTCTAAAAGGAGCGGCTGGCGGCGCGGCGCCCAACTCCGTAGCCAGTGGGGGTTCCGCGACCAACAGCCAAACCGCGGCTCCAGGTGGTCCTCCCAGCGGAACGGGAGCAGGAGGAAGTGGTGCGGGCGGGCGCCCTGGCGGCTCGCCCGATGTTCAACGCCTGCTCAGCCGTGCGCCAGCGGCTTCTCTGGCTGACTTGCATAAAGGCGATGCGGTGAAAATTCTTTCGACTGAGGGCACCGGGGGGGTAGGGACGGTGATCATACTGGTCAGCGGTGTCGAGCCCATCCTGCAGGCCGCGCCCAATGCCGGCCAGGCCATGATGCTTGCGCCCTGGAGCCTGGGCGGCGGCCCTTCCGGCGACCTCGGGGGTCCATAGTTGTTGAGCCCCTCGCCAGCGTTCATATCGACTCATGTCATGAAATGGAATAATGGAATGAAGGTTCGGAATAGCGTCTGTTGTGCCCTTATCTTTTTGTCGTTGCAGTTGTGCGCGACGCTCGGGGCAGCGCAGACAGCCGCGTCACAGGCTGGTTCCGGCATTCTGCGCGGGCAAGTGACCGACCCTTCCGGCGCCGCCATCGCCAAAGCCAACGTCGTCATGACGCCGGCGGCAATTTCCTCGACACCCATCACGACGCAAACCGACGGACAGGGCCTGTACGAGTTCAAAGGGCTGGCCGCCGGCCAGTATTCGCTGACCGTTGTCGCCCAGGGATTCGCCGTCTACGAAAATGACAACGTCGTCATCACTACCGATCAGCCGTTGCGCCTCAATGTCCCGATGACCATCGAAGTCGAACAGGAAAAGATGCAGGTCTCCGATACAGTGCCGACTGTGGATGTGAATCCAGCCAACAACGCCGGTGCCATCGTCATCTCGGGCAAAGAACTGGAGGCCTTGCCCGACGATCCCGACGAATTGCTCACCGACCTGCAGGCACTGGCCGGGCCTTCCGCCGGACCGAACGGCGGTCAGCTCTACATTGACGGCTTCACCGCCGGCCAGCTTCCTCCTAAGGCATCGATCCGTGAAATTCGCATCAACCAGAATCCATTTTCCTCCGAGTTCGACAAACTGGGCTATGGCCGCATTGAGATCTTTACCAAGCCCGGCACCGACAAATTTCATGGCCAGTTTTACGTAAGCGGGAACGACTCCGCCTTCAACTCGCCCAATCCCTTTGCGGGGCAGGAGCCAGGCTACGAATCCACACAGTACAGCGGCAACATCAGTGGGCCGATCAGCAAGAAAGCATCGTTCTTCGTCAATGCCGAGCGGCGCAACATCAACGATCTCGCCGCGGTGAACGCGATCGATCCCATCTCCTTAATACTGTCCCCCGCTGCCGTTCCCACCCCACGTCGGCGCACCAATATAAGCCCGCGCCTCGACTATCAGCTCACCAAGAACAACACTCTCACCGCGCGCTACCAGTACTTCCGCAACACACAGACGAACGATGGCGTCGGGGGCTTCAGCCTAAGCTCCCAGGCCAACAACTCGGAGTCCACCGAGCACACGCTGCAAATCAGCGACACGCAGATTTTCGGCGCGAAGATCGTCAACGAGACCCGCTTCCAGTATCTTCGCGAGACCAGCAGTCAGAGCCCGCTAAGCGCCAATCCCGCGGTCAACGTCCCGGGCGCATTCAACGGCGGAGGCAGCGGCGGAGGCACCGGCACCGACCATCAGAACCATTACGAGCTGCAGGACTATACCTCGGTGATTCACAGCAATCACACCATCAAGTTCGGCGGACGTCTGCGTGTCTTGCGCGATGTGAACTCCTCGACCGCGGGGTTTAATGGCACGTTTTCATTTTCGTCGCTGAACGCGCCTTCAGATCCTAATTGCACCCCTCCCGGCAATCCAGTACCTTGTCCCATCTCATACCAGTCAGCCGTGCAACAGTTGCAGAGCTCGGGCAGCGCAACCGCGACCCAACTCCAAATTACTGCGTGCGCGGTGAACGGCGTCTTCGCGTACTGCAACCCGAACGCTACCGTCACCACCCTCGATGGGGGCTTCTACGCTCAGGACGACTGGCGCATTCGCTCCAACATCACCCTAAGCCTTGGCCTGCGCTTCGAAACCCAAAACGACATTCACGATCACGGGGATTGGGCGCCGCGCCTCGGCATTGCGTGGGGCGTCGGTGGCAGGAGCGCTCCCCCGAAAGTCGTAATCCGCGGCGGCCTCGGGATTTTCTACGACCGTTTCCAATCCGGCCAAATCCTGCAGGCGGAGCGTCTGAATGGAGTCACCGAGCAGCAGTACATCATCAATAATCCCACCTGCTTTACCGAAACCACGAGCGCAGTCAAGGGCGAAGCGAACCAGCCTTTCAATCCCTCGATGATCCCCAGTTGCGGCACAGCCACTTCCGGCACCAGCGCTATCTATCAGATCAGTCCCAGATTGCGCGCACCCGGAACCCTGCAGTCGGCGGTCAGCGTGGAGCGGCAGCTCACCAAGGCAGCTACCTTGTCGGTCACGTATCTGAATTCTCGTGGCTTCGATCAGCTCCTCAGCATCAATGCCAACGCGCCTGATCTCATTACTTTGCTGCGCCCCAACCCGAGCGCAGGAAACATCTACCAATACGTGTCTGAAGGCAATTTCAAGCAGAACCAGCTCATCGTCAACACTAATGTAAAGGTGGGATCGAAGATTCAGCTCTTCGGTTTTTACACCCTGAACTATGCCAACAGCGACACGTCCGGCGTGTCAGGTTTTGCGTCCAACTCTTACAACATCAGTCAGGACTATGGCCGTGCCTCCTTCGACACGCGCAACCGCCTGATCGTCGGAGGATCGTTTGCCTTTCGGTTCGCTTTGCGCCTGAGCCCATTCATGATCGTCAATTCGGGATCGCCCTTTAACATCACAGTGCCCACCGATCCGAATGGAGTCTTCAACCTTCGTCCCGTGTTCAATTCCACTACGACTTGCCCCAATCCCGGTACGGTGAGCGGCACTACTAATCCCATTTACTGCACGCCTCTAGGTACCTTCCAGGACGTGCTTCCCTCCGCTAGCGGGAAGTCAGTTCCCATCAACTACGGAACCGGTCCCGCTCACGCGACGCTGAATCTGAGGCTGACCAAGACTTTCGGATTTGGCCCCAAGCTCAAGAGTTCCGCGGGCAACCAAGTTCCGGGTCAGGGTGGGCCGCCTGGCGGGGGCGGCGGCAGGGGCGGCGGCCCGCGAGGTGGTCCATTGTTCGGCGGCGGCGGTGGTCCCATGGCGATGTCCAGCGCCAGCGACCGCCGCTACAATCTGACGCTTGGTGTTTCCGTGCGCAACGTGTTCAACAAAGTCAACGTGGCAAATCCCAGCGGCATTCTCGGCTCGCAATTCTTTGATTCGCCGAACGGGATTCAAGGCGGGCCCTTCTCCAACGGTTCGGCCAATCGCCGCATCGACCTTCAAGCCACCTTCAGTTTCTGATCCCATCCGTGCACCTTTGTCTCACAGCTCGTTTTTAAGAAGGGCACGGCTTCGGCAGGTTGCGGGCAAGTTCAGGACTCGGTACTGGGTCAGTTTCTGACCCAGTACCGAATCTTTCCTGCCATACACTCTGGCCCTTCATTCGGGTTATGCTGGAGGTGGGCACACGGATTCGTCGATTGCCCGCAGAGTAAGTCCGTTTGTCGCCTCTTCCGGCCACAAGACGTCAGTTTCTTCGCTGGGCCGCCGCGGCCAGCGCCGTCGCGCTTGCCGGGGATTCGATCCTGCTGGAACCGAACCGACCTCGCATTGTGCGTCAAGATTTTTTCCTACCGCGCTGGCCGGAACGCATGAATGGCTTCACCATCGCTCTGCTCAGCGATTTCCACTACGACCCTTACTTTTCTGCTCATCCGTTGCACGCCGCTATTGCCATGGTCAACGGCCTTCGTCCCGATCTGATCGCGTTCACCGGAGACTTCGTTTCCGTGCCCGTGTTGGGAGACGAGAGGAAAGCAGCCTTCGCAGCCGAACCGTGCGCTCGCCTCCTGCGCCAGATGACCGCACCTCACGGCCTCTGGGCCATCCTGGGAAACCATGATGATGCCACGGACCGCAAACACGTGACTCGCGCACTCCAGGCTGAGAACATCCAGATCCTCGCAAATCAGTCGGAGGCGATTGAGCGCGATGGCGCACGCGTCTGGCTGGCTGGCGTGAATGATGTGCTCAGCAAAACTGCTGACTTGTCGAAGACGTTGCGCGGCATCCCTGCCGGCGAAGCCGTCATTCTGCTCGCGCATGAACCAGACTTCGCAGATGAAGCCTCACGATTTCCCATTGACCTGCAGCTTTCAGGACACTCTCACGGAGGCCAGGTGAGAATCCCGTTTTTGCCTCCGCTTTATCTGCCCGCGATGGCGAAGAAATATATCTGGGGGACATACCATGTGGGTCCGCTGACGCTCTACACCAACGCGGGCTTGGGAACCGTCGGGGTTCCGATGCGACTGAATTGCCCTCCTGAAATCACACTGCTGACGCTTCGGCCCTCGGCGAAACAATAACTTTAAGGCGGACGCAGTCGCCTGTCCAAGCAGGTTGCTCGGCATGAAATATGCAATCGCCTTCACACTGGAAACTTCGGGCAGTGTGCGCTTCCCTCAATAGGCTGATAACAATATACTTAATTCCGCTCTCGCTGGCCCCACACTTGCGGCATAACCATGCTCCACTTGGAAGGTTTCCCGTATGGTTCGCATCTGGCCTTGGCTTCTGCTCCTCGCAATTCCCGCAGCCAGCACCGCTTCGGTGCAGGTTCAGCCTCCGCGCCTGCGCCAGGCAGTCTTGACCGAGCGCGAACACCAAGCCTGGAAGACTCCCACCCGCGCCGCCGAGTTCAGCGACATCCCGCACGTGAGCGCGCGCTCGCGTTGCGAAGATACGCGACCACCCCAGGCTTTGACCACGCCCGATCCTTTGCTGGTTCCGGCGGGAGCAGGACTGAAAATTAAAGTCAGCTTCATCATTGGCGCCGACGGGCGCGTGCACAGTCCTCTGATTCTGCAGAGCGCCGGACCCGCGGGCGACCGCAACGTGCTGCGAACTGTGCGCACCTGGCGGTATCGTCCCGCAACCTGCAACGGCGTACCCACCGAAGCGGAAGGGAAGATCGAGTTTTCCCGGCGTTGAGATTGCGCTCGCTTGGGCTAAAATGACCCCATCAGCATCGGCGGCCTGAATCGTGGACAGAGACAGAGACAAGAAACTCGGCAAGCCTTCGGGCGGCACTCCATCGCAGGAGTCCGAAAGCGCTGTGCCGAGCGTTGGACCGCACAATCCCGCGCTGGGCGAAATCTATCAGCGGCTCTATCCGGAAATGCGGCGGCCCAAGCCCAACCAGGAAGCCATTGCCGCGGCTCTGCAAGCCATGCAACGCCTCACAATGGAAGCGGATTCCGAAACTGTCGCGGAAGATGACGCGCCCGAAACCAGCGGCGGCGCGCACACGGCCTGCCGCGTCTGCGGACATCACAATCGCGAAGGCAACAAGTTCTGCGGAGCTTGCGGACTTGCCTTGGGAACTGAGCCACCTGAGTCCCCAACTCACGCATCGCGAGCTCTTGCGTCGCCCACTCTCGACGAGGCAGTGCCCCAAACTCCGCCACCAACGCCGGAAGCCAGGGACGAGGTTCATCCGCCAGCGGGCGCTCCCGCCGGGACGCATCACTACCACCATCATTACCATCACCACTATTTCCAGGGCGGACACGGTGACGCCGCGGTCGCAGCGCCGCGGCCCAACGCTCCCGAGAGCGCGCGGGAAGCGGACCGCATGAGAGTTGCTGCTGCTGCCAAAGGTGAACCGATGAGCCGCAGCGAGGCTGCTGTGAGGCGTCTGACGCAGGAATGGGTTTTGGCCTGCAACACGCGGCAACTCGATGAGTTGATCGAACTCTATGCACCTGATGCACTCGTGCTGCGCTCGAACCTTCCTCCGATTCGCGGTGCGATGGCGGTGCGTGAGTTTTTCTACTCCTCGCTCGAAGCCGGTCTGGGAGAAGTAGCGGTCGAGCCCATGCGCGTGGAAGTTCTTGGAGACCTGGCTCACGAAGTGGGACGCTACAGCGCGCTGGTTCCGGGAACCGCGGGTAAACGCCGCGAGGAGCGCGGCAAGTATCTCTGGGTCTTCGCCAAGCAGTCGAGCGGAGACTGGAAGCTGGTCTCGGAATGCTGGTCGAGCGACCTGACGCTTTCCGGTGCGGAGTCCGACGTGCCGAAACCGGCAGTTCCGCCGGCGAAGCCACAGCGGAGAAGCTAGTGGTCAGTGGCCAGTGGTCAGTACTGTCCGGTTAAAAGTCTAATAGACGCAATTGGTTATGAGATTCAGTCTCCACAAGTCGGCCTCCATCGAGCGAAAAGGCTTGCTGGATGGGCATTTTCTCGAACGGCGACACGCTCAAAATCTGCAGCATGGTGGAAAGCTTCAGCTCCAGATGCATTTGCGAAACTCGTGGGTGGGAAGATGATCCATCAGTTGCGCGAACAGAGACTGTCCCAGGTTCATGGTGATGGCAATTCAAATCGATCACCACCCTTCGCGCACCTAAGTTCCGATCCACCATTGATTTATAACCGTTCACGGAATTCTTAACCGGACAGTACTGGCCAGTGGTCAGTGACCAGTCAGACCGAGCCTGATCACTAACCGCTGATCACTGGCCACTTCTTCATCACTGCTTTACTCCCAACTTTCCCAACTCTTCCCGCAGCTGTTCCAGCGTTTGCATCTGGATTGTTCGCATGCCGAGCTTTGCGGCGCATTCCAGGTTCAGGGTCCGGTCGTCGATGAAGCAGCAGGCTTCGGGATTGATCTGCGTGATCTCGATCGCGAGATGGTAGATGCCGCTTTCTGGTTTGCGAAGTCCTACGAAGCAGGAACTCACGAACAGGCGGAAGCTTTGCCGCAGGCCGTATTTCTCGATGCGGTGCAGGTTCAACTCGCGAGACTCGTTGTTGATCGTGCCCATGAAAAACTTGCCCGAATCGGCGAGGGCGCGCGCGAAGGCGAGAACTTCCGGCATTGGCTGCGACAGCGAGAACACGTAATCGCGAAATTCGTCGCGGGTGAAGGGACGGTTGCGGTAAAACACGGTGCGATCCAGATATTCGTCGAGCGAGATCTTGCCGCGCTCAAATGACGAGACCACCATCTCGTGCCGCGAGTGAAATTCTTCTTCGTCGAGACGAAAGTGTTCGAGCGCAGCCATGCGCTGTGTGTGGTCCCACGCGTTGGTGAGCAGAACTCCTCCAACGTCCCAAAAGATGGCGTGAATTTGAGACACGGATGAAATCTCCTCTTTATTCTAATCCGAGATGTTCTCAACCCCCGACATTCCGAGTTCTTTGGCGAGGAATCTGCTTTTAGTTTTCAGCACCGCTCTCCGATCAAGAGTGTAGATCATACACGGGCAAGAAAAGCAGGTTCCTCGCCGGGCTTTCAGCCCGGTTCGGAATGACATCTCATTGGTGTGTGGGCCCCAGCTTAGAAAGCCTCCAGCGACAACCGGGCCTAAACCGGGACATAGGGGTCCAAGAAAGATGTTGTAGGAGGTCAAAATCCCCACCCCTTCGGCTTAGCTCAGGGCAGGCTCCCTCGCAGAAACCGCGAGAAGGGCGGGTGCCTCTTGTATTTTCCCTGAGAAAGTTACCCCCGTAACGCGCGAGCCCACCCATTTTTATGGCACTCTAGAAGCGCCGTGACGAAGCCATATCAGAGCGATTACATCGACTGGGACAGGGGACGCGACGCTTATGTTAATTCGCCGCCAGCTTACGCTGCCGTCCCGAAGCCTGCCGCGAAGGCCAATCGCCGACGTTATCTCTTGAGTATTGCCGCGGAAGAGCGTTTCGGAAGCCTGATCGCCGCCAGCGGGACCATATGGGCGGTGTACGTGGCAACGACAGATTATGCCGGCTTGTGGCGCATGCAGATCATGCCGCCCGGTCCCGTGGAGGTTTGCATATTGGGGGTTCTTACCTGGCTCCACGCGAAATGGCGGCGCTCCACGAAAGTCGATTGAAGGCCTGATCTCTCCAAGAGAAAAGCAAAGCCCTGCCTTCCCTAACCATTTGTGAAACCAGTTCTAGTGTTTGTAGACAGTGGTGTCGGGATGATAGTTGCGCCAGTCAAACCAATAATCTTTCAGTGCGGGGATGCGGTCGAGGCATTTTCCTTGTGCCGGGCCGGAGGTGGCGCAGCCCTGGAAGTTCCACTGGCTGGCGGTCGCGGTATCGAGCAGGGCCCAATCTTTACTCTCCGGGGCATCAGCCTTGAGAAAGAATTCGGCATCGCGGCCATCGATGCGGCTAAGGAAGACGCGGAAGGATTTGCCGTCGGGGCCCAGGACTAGAAGCAGCGGGGTGCCGTTGACGCGATCGACGACGGGAGACTGCTTGGCAAAGGTTTCCCAGGGATAGGCGCGGGCGGCTCCGTTGATGGTGAGTCCGATGACGACGTCGCGCGACTTTAATTCTGTGCCGGGAAAGCTGATTACGACGGGGACCTTGGCTACGTCGGGCTCCCAGTTGGGGTCGTACTCCTTCGTGTCTTTGGCGACGGGGGCTAGTACCTCGCCGGAGGGGGATTCGGTTCTCCACTGGCCGAAAGTGAGTTCGTCGCTGAGGACTAGTTCGAGCGCTGCGCCTTGCAGCGGGCCGTAGATGGCCTTGCCGGTGACCTGCTGCCACCAGGTTCCGGTTTCGCGGTCGCGCATGAGGAAGTTCTGGTTGTTGATGCCGGCCAGATAAAAGTGCAGCACCCTTCCGTTCACCGTGCGTGTCCACACCAGACCGGTGTGACAGAGCGTTCAATAAGTGACCGCGATGGGCACGCCTGCTACGACGTCATTGAGGATGTGATGGTAGGCCATCTGGTTGATGGGATAGGCGCGGGCGTCGGGGCCGAGGTGGACGGCCATGATCATTTCTTTGGGGTCGAGCTTGCTGGCGGATTGCGCGAGGAATTGCGGGCCGGCGATGGGATGGAACATCCATTCGAAATGATTGAGGCGCGCCATGACTGAGGAGAACGCGACGAGCAGCATCGTGAGCCCGAGGAGAATCTTGCGCCAGCGGCTGGCGGTTCTCCACAGCGCGAAGGCGAGTACGAAGCAGGCGAGGGCTGCGATCAGGGTGCCCAGAGGAGCGCGCTGACGAATGGCCATGGCGAGCAGGAGTGCGCGCGGCGCCTGGTGACGGAAGGGACGAATGACGAACATTGGAATAAAGAAGAGCGCGATGGCGGCGAAGGCTGAAGCGGTGAACCCAGTCCAGATCCAGCGGCGGCTTCGGCGATCGGCTTCTTGGTGATCGGTTTCTGGGTGATCAGGCGGTTGACCGTGAAGCTGCGGCGTGGATGGCGAAGATGCGCTCATGGATTGATGATTGGAATGCTCCAATAATTTTAGCCGTGATGGTACGAGAAAGGGGGTGGATGGCGGAATAGTATAAAAAAATAAAACCCCGATCCGTGGAACGGATCGGGGCGGTGATCGAGTTGGTTTCTTCGAGGCTTACTGCGCCGTGAAGCCCTGGTGATAGCTCAGGCTGACGACGTCCTGGAACATCGGCGTGCCTGGGGGCAGGTTGGCCGGGTTCAGGAACAGCGTGTCGAAGAAGTAGTTTCGGACGGGCGCGCCGTACACCACGTTGCAGCACTTGAAGGTGCCGGTATCGTATTGCGAATAGTACATACTGATCAGCGAACCGGCGTAGTTGACGGTCGCCCCATTCGCCCCGCGCTGTTCAAGGTAACGGAGGAAGTTATGCATGCCGCCGTCGGTGCCGTAGTCCTGGCCACCCCAGGCGGGTTGCGGGAACGGGATGCTCTTGCCGGCGGCGATGGCGAGCCGGTAGTGGCTATTGTTTCCTTTCCTGGTGGTAGCGGCGCTGGCTACGTCGCCGGGGAAGTTGAAACTGCCGGCGTCCGTCCACCCCTGATTGGCGACTGGAAGATTCGTGGGTGCCGGCGGGTTGGAAAGCAGCGTGACCGAGTCCGCAATGATCGCTGCCGCCGAGTGCTGAGTATTATTGTTGCCGCCGGCCCAGAGAGGATCTGTGGGACCGCTGTTGTAGTCTCCCAGAACGTAGACCGGTTCCTCCGAGGCCACAGTGAAGCCGATCGAGTTGGCCTGAATCGCGTTGGTTCCAGGAACGTAACTCACCGCCGCGGCGCTCATACCGCCGTCCACCAAGCGGAGAACGTGGCGCGGTCCGGTGACCATGTTCACGGCAGCAGTGATCGGGCCGTTAACCCCAGCTGTTACTCCGCCAATGTAGTAAGGCTGGGTAACGTTCGCGACGGGGACGCCAAATCCGGCGCCGAGGTGCAGAGCGCCCTGCTGATTGAGGGTGCCGCTCTGATCCACGTCTTCCGGAGAGTACTTATAGTAAACCTTCGGTTCCAGCGCTCCATCCGGCACGCCTGCCGCCGAACCGGTGTTGACCACATCTTCCAGCAGAGACGATCCGGCCATGGTGTTGAGGTACGGAGGATCCGGGTCTGGAATCATGCCGCGCTGATCCGAAAAATAGAGTATGTAGCCCTTGTCCTTTGTCGAGTTGACCTGAGTACCCAAACCGCCGGCATAGGGAGTCCCGGCTCTTGACTGCAGCCAGAGCCAGAGGTTACCCACATCGATCTCAACCGCGTTCATGACTCCGACGGGGCTGACTTGCGTGCCGGCCCGGACGCCCGCGTCGCGAGGCTCGCCTTCGCGGGAATCGTAAAAGTTAATCGGGATCCAGTTGTATTGTGTGGCGGGCAAGCCGGTCGCGTTGGCTACCGTGCCGGCAGGGCTCTGCAACTGTTGCAGAATGAGGATGGCGGGGCCCACCGTGTTGGCTCCCGCGCCTCCGAAGGGTGTAGTGGGTGGAAGGCCGTAGTCACGGCCAAAGCCATAGCTGAGCCACTGCGTCGTGCACCCAACCCAAAGGCCGGTGACGTTGCTCAGGTACTCCACGCGCAACCATGTGGGGGTGGTGCAAGGCGTAACTTGGGTTACTTGTCCCAGCAGAGACCATGTTGCCGGCGGACCAGCGCAACCAGTAGGCGCGACCCAACCGATGCCGCCTTTTCCAGGTTGGCCCGGACCGGCCATGGCGTAATACATGTTCCCGGTGCCGCCCCCGGCCTTCTGAACGAGCTGAAAGGCGCCAGCAGTTAAAGGTACATCCTGGCCATCCCCAAGCGCGCCGCGCTCGGGATGCAGACCGACTTGAGTGTCGGCGAGCAGAACACGGATTTCAGCTTTGTTGTAGAGCCGGGAACTGGCCATCAGCGGATTGTCGGCCGCTCGCGGTCTGCGAACGATTTCCATGGCCCCAACGCCGGTTTGCACGAAGGGCAACTGCAGTCTGGTGGCGCCGGTGAGTCCGTTGAGGACGAATCCATTGAGAGTTCCTTTTGAAATGCCGGACCATGCGGGATTGGCAGCGCCGACCGGGGGGAATCCGCCAGTCCAACTTCCATTTGCCAGTTGCAAACAATTTGCGGCTGGTCCGGTCCCCGGGGCGCCAGGACAGCCACCGCTGGCATTGGGCACCCAACTGGAACCTCCGTAGCCAGCGGCTGTGGCATGGCCATTTTCCAGTTGGTCCACGATGACCTGGCCCACGGCCGCGATCTTGTCGGTAAAGGTCAAGTTGCTGCCAGAAGCGAGAAAGAGATTGCCGTTGGCGTGGACGCGACCACCAAAGTTGAAATTGGGGCCGGCAAAATAGTCGCAGTCGCCATCGCAAAACACGCCAAACTCAAAGGCCGGAATCAGGGCCACTTCGACGGTGCGGGACATGTTCGCGGACGCGCCGGTGGCGGCCAGGGTGGAGTAAGCGGAGACCTGACCAGCACCCGCCACGCGGGTGGCAGTGACTTGCAGGTTGTAAGGAATGATGGTCGCAACTAAACCCTGATCGGCGCCCGAACCAATAATGTTCCAAGTGCCGCAAGGGTTAACGCAGGGATTGCCATTGGCGTCGGTAGCCGGCCAGGTGATGGACTCGGCGTAGTTCATGTAGGTGATGTTGGAACCCGCAATCGCCGTCGGATAGACGGCACTGGCAGGGTTGGTCAAGGCGTTGATGTCGGCCGCAACCGGCGCCTGGGAGGTTTGATAAAGGAGAGAGAGTTGAGCGGTCAAGTTTTCAATGCCCGCCTCGGCGCCATAGAAGGCCTGGTTGTCCTCAATATCGTTGCCTCCCATGCGGACTTCATTGCTGACCGTGAAGAGCAGTCCCACGGCCAGTGCCGACAAAAGGATAGTCAGCAGCAGCGCTGCGATAAGAGTAAACCCTCGCGAATCTCGTTTGCTCTTCCCCATAGTTCCCCCTCTAGATCTCGACCGGACACTCATTGGCAAGCAGTGACAGTGGCACTGTAAGAATTGCAGAAGCTCATATTTCTGGCGCTCACCGAAGAGGCCAGATACATGCTCTGCGATTTGTTTCCCGTGTTTATGAGACTCTCTCCCATCACCCACAGGTTGACCTTCTGGATCAAACTGGGGGACAGTCCCGCGCCGATGGGATCGCGCTGATTGGCGCTGATGGTGCCGAGATTGGAATCGATCACGTCGTAGGTGATCTGCAAATTGATGATGTTGTCGGCAACCGGAACGGCGTTTTGTCCATTCACCTGGCGCATCAAGCGTGGGGTCTGCGTGGTCCCGCCAGCGGGAGGGACCTGCAGGAAGTAAGTGACCGCGTAAAGGCGGCAGACCGACAAATTCGAGCCCGCCACGGCGTTGGCTGCGACCACGGCCATGTTATTGGTGATTCCCCCGGCCGTCTGGTTGAAGTTGAGTGGGTCGCCCGCGGCAAAGTTGATGGCGGTATTGTTTGGGATGTTCGTAATCTCCGCGACGGCAGTGGCGGTTTGCACTGAACTGGTCCCGTTAACGCCGGTGCCGTTGCCGGGGCTGCTCACCACGAACAGCAGCAGGTCGCCCACAACAAGGCCTCCGGGCGCAAGGATGGAATTCGGCGATGGCGCCGGCGGGGCCGGTACGGTCACCGTGGCCGTGGCCCCTCCACCCGCTGCCGGGACTGTTATCTTGAAGGCGTCGAGGGGAAAGTTGTAATCGCAATAGATCGACGTGATGCTGCTGTTGATCTGGCCGGGCGCATTGGGGATGACAGCATTGTTCTGCACTCCGTTATTGAAGCCGGGCAGGATGCCGTACATGTAGTTTCCACCACCCCCACCGTTGTTTGGGTAAGTGTGGACTGGAACATAACAGGTGCCGGCCTGGTTGCATGCGTACTGGGAAAGGGTTGCGCCCCCGTTTGCGGGCAACTGAAGACCGCCCGTGGGCAAGCCCGATCCTGCCAGACTGATGTCCTTGGTCATCAACTCAATGGCGGCCCGCATGTTCTGCTGGGTCTCGGCGCGTTGCGTGACCGTGAAGGTGGCGGCCATGCCCATCTTGAAGAGGCTGGTCATGGCGGCCATCAGAATCAGACCAATGGACGAGGCCACCATCAGCTCCAGCAGAGAGAATCCGCGTTGCGATTTTCCGGTCAGCATCTTAAGTGGTCCTCATAGAAATTAGTGGTAGCTCGAGATCAGGCCATTGGTGGTGTAGCTGTGAGCCGGCCAACCCGTTTTCTGGTAACTCACGGTTATCGAAATCGCCATCAGGTTTTGGTTGACCGTGCCATCCGGCAGCAACACCTGGTTGATTGAGATGGTGCGGGTAAAGTTGGCCAGGCTCTGGATTTGGTCGTCGCCTGTGCCCAGCACGCCGTCGGGGCCGGGCAGTACAAGGCATTCCACTCCGCCGTTGGGGCAGACGACGCCAGCCGTCGTGGTGCAAGCCACATCGTCGGCTGTACCCACCAGGCCGTCGTTGCCGGCACAAAGCAGGGGCTGAGGCCCGCTCAGGAAACTGCCACCATTGGCAACGTTGTTGATGGCGGCGAAGGGGATCTGCTGGCTGTTGCGGGCAGTATAGATGCTCTCCATGGCGTCCAGCGCCTTGTGACGGGCGATCAGATTTTCCTGCGCCTCCTCGGTGGCCGCGATGGCGGTGGCAAAGCTGGCAAATACTGCCAGCAGTCCGACGGTCAGGACGACCATGGCGATCATGACCTCGATGAGGGCAAACCCGCGCTGCGTGGAATGCTTTCTACCTGTCGTTTTCGTCGGCTTCATTCTTGTTCCCATATTGGAGCCCCTGCTTTCTGATCGAGCCGCCAGCCGCGGACCCTGCCCGTGGTACCCCACACGGTGATGGCGCGCGAGCTGTAGATTGCGTCAGAGGCGCGGGTAAGGTACACAATGCCGCTGTTGTAATTGCCGAGGTTGTCGCGCGAGGAGCCGTCCGGCATGAAGACCACATAGTTCAAGTTGCCGGCTCCCAAGCCTTGACCGAAGTCAATGGGAACGATGCCCGCGCCAAATCCATCCGGGGGGGCTGGAAGTCCGGCGCGGACCGCAAAAGTTACGTCCGGAGGAATGGAGTAAGTGATGACTTGCTGAAGCGGCGGTGCAATGCCTCCAACGGCCGGGGGCTGATACTGGATGAGGATGGTGCCTGCAGGAAAGCCACCGGGGTTGAACACCACGTAATACTCGTGGCTCTGCGCGATCGCCAGGTTCCGGGTGTTCCGCAAGGCCATCAGAGTGGTGGAATAAGAACCCTCCAAGTGCGCCCGATTAAATGTGGGTAGCAAGCTGATGTAAGTGATCGCCGTCATGGTGAGGATGAGCACTACGACGATCATCAGTTCCAGCATTGAGAAGCCGTTTTGTTTGCGCGATGCCATAGGTCCTGTCGTTCGGGAAGTCGGTCTCGTAAAGCCCCGGTCGATTCCTGGAATCCCCGGTATCCAAACATTGAGCCCAAAGCCCGTGCTGTTAGCGGGCAGCAAGCCGGCAGGCACGTCTTTAAGTGCCGGCATTCTCCATCGTAGGGAGGGGGAAAGGCAGCGTCAAAGCACGACGGTGCAACGAAGGACTATTGGTCTTTTGTAATGAGGGTGGTGACTCAGGTCACAAGGACTGAGCCCAGTCGACTTAACAGGAGTCCAGGGGAGGACAGGGGAGGCAGGAATGACAAAGGTAACTTGTGGGAGGAACCGGCGTGATCCTAGGATTGGAGGCACGTATGACTCTCTCATCGTTATTGGTCTGCGCGGATGAGGCTTCGGTTCTGGTGCTGCGCCGTGCCCTGGAAGAGCTTGGTATTCGGGTGGAGTTGTGTGCCGACTCGGTGCGCGCGGGGGTGAGGCTGGCGCAAGAGCGCTTTGACCTGCTTATCCTTGATTGCAAGAAGAAGTCGGACGTGACTGCCCTGTTGCACGAGAGCGGTTCTTCGCGGTTGGCTGGCTCGACTCTGGCAGTGGTTGTGGTGGCGGGGCAGGAAAGCATCCGGGAGCTGTTTTCACTCGGGGTGAACTTCGTGCTGTACAAGCCGTTGTCCTACGAGCGGGCGCTGAGTACATTGCGGGCGGCCCAAACCGTGCTTTACCGGGACAAACGGCGCAAGGCGCGCGCCGTCGTGCACACGCAAGCGACGATCGACTACGCGGGCGCAGAACAGACGAGAGCGACGCTGGTGGATGTGGCGGAAGACGGCATGGCGGTAAATTTCGGCACGAAGCTGCCGCCGACCTGCAAAGTTTATTTTCAGTTTCAATTGCCGGGCCAAACCACGACCGTGCGGCTTTCCGGGCAAGTGGTGTGGCAGGATTGGAACGGGCGCGCGGGAGTCCAGTTTGTCGATGTGCCGCAGACGTCGCGACGCATTCTGAGCGAGTGGTTGAAAATGAACGTGGCCGATGCCCCGAAGCGAGAGTTGGCTTCGGAGGCAGTGGACGTGGAACACTCGATCAAGCCAAGCGACGAGATGGTACCGGCGGAAGGGCAGGGGGAGAAACAGGACGGGAAGGTCCGCGAGCGAGAAGCGGTGGCGCGACTGCGCTTGGAGCCGACGAACCGCCGCGGGCAAACACGATATGCCTGCCGTCTGGGAGCGGAAGTGTACCAGAAGGGAAGCTCGGTGCGGAACTACTGCCATCTGAGCGATCTCAGTCCCGGCGGATGCTACCTGGAAATGCCGCTGGCCTTCGCGCAGGGGTCGGCAGTTGAGATCGTGGTGCGCACGCACGAGATGAAGTTGCGGTTGAGCGGAGAAGTGAAGGCCTCGCATCCCGGCTACGGGATGGGCGTGTCGTTCAAGCTGAATACCAAGGACGAACGCCGCGGGGTGCAGCAGTTGATTGACTTTGTGGCTGCGACGGCTGAGAGCAGCTCTTAGCTGCTAGCTCCTAGCTCTTTGCTTCCAGCTTGATTCGTTATTCTGGTTGTGGATTTCTACCGAAGAATAAAGTTTCGATGAGGATTCCCGAAGCTGGAATTCCTGCGTTTGGCGAGTGGTACCCCCTCCCCACCATACTTCTGAAAGCCTTGTCCAGCGCGGGTTTCGCAGGATGGGTGTGTCAAAATCTTGATGTCAAAGAACTTAGATATCAAAATCTTCAGAACAAAAGACTTAGGATGGCATGATTTGATCTCTGGAGACCGTCACTGCCTCGACCATGATTGCGCAAGTTCGATAGTCGGCACAAGGTCAGATGTCACACGGAGGTTGTGGAAATGTTTGGGCGAGTAAATATTTTGATCTTGGATTTTCCTTACGCCGACCAGCCCGCTAGTAAATCGGGAACGTTTTTCCCGGGATTTCCGGATTTCATCGTGGGGAATCGAAGCTCCGCGACCACTGGGGATAGAAGCCGAGGAGTCCGAGCAGCGGGCCGGGCAGAAGCAGCCAGGCGACGTTGGCTCCCAAACGCTCGAAGAGACCTGTGGCGACGGCGATGGAAACGATTGTGATGGCGAAGCCGATCGAGATCTGTATGGCTAACGCGGCCCCAACCAGATTCGGAGGACAGGCGCGAGCCGAGAGGGCGGAGAACTGTGGCGAGTCGGCGACCACGGCGGCTCCCCAGACGAGGAGCAGTGCCAGAAGCGCCACTGGCGGGAATGCGCGCCATGCGAGCGCGAAAATAAAACAACAAAGTCCCGAAAGCGATAGCGATACGGCGGCGACGCGTGCGCTTCCCCATCTGTGGCTGAGGAGACCGCCCACAATGCACCCCAATGCGCCGGCGGAGATGATGGCGAAAGCCAGTCCGGAAACTTTGATGTTGCCCAGGTTCAGGTTGAGCGACGTGCGAACGATGAGCAGGGGGACGATGGTCCAGAATGCGTAGAGTTCCCACATGTGGCCGAAGTAGCCGAGAGCGGCGGCCCGAAAATCGCGGGATGCAAATGCACCGAGAACACGTCCCATGGGGACTCCCGGCATGCCTTTGCGAAGCGCGAGGTGAGGGCCATCACCAAGGAGATAAATGAGCAGAGCCGCCAGAGTAGCCAACGCGGAGGAAGTTCCGATGACATACTGCCATTTCCATGCCGCTCCGATCAGCCGCAAGCCATGGGGGAGCGCAGTGCCGAGCGTGAGCATGGCAACGAGATAGGCGAGTGCGGATCCAGTCCGCTCAGGGACCCAGCTCACAACCAACTTCATGCCGATCGGATAAATTCCCGCAAGGCAAATACCTACTGCAAACCGGAACACGGCGCCGCTCGCAATACCGGTGGAAAGCCACGCGAAGCAGGCGTTGAAGGTTGCGCCCAGAAGGGCACAAACGGAGAAAATTCTGCTGGCTGGAAATCGGTCTGCTAATCCGCTGAGCGCAAAAACCAGAGTTCCGAGAATGAAGCCTAACTGAACCGCGCTGGTGAGAATTCCTATGTCGGAAACGCTGGCGCCCCAGGCTCGGCGCAGGTCGTCAGCCGCACTGTTCGCGCTGAACCAGAGCGATGTGGCCAGCAGTTGCGCGATTGCGATGGTCGCAACTGGAGCGAAGCGCGGGATTGTTACTTCGGGCGGATTCGCGATGGCTTCATTCATATCCAATTTACGCATGGCGGGCTGACCCCAGCTTGCTGTCGTTCGGAGTTGTGACTTATGGAGTCTCTTTGCGTCCAAGAATGCGCTCCAGATCGCGCTTTCCATGAAGAACGCGAATGACGTGCAAAGCATCATTCTCCAAAAGGTAAAAAATTCGAATGACTTCAAATCCGGCAACCGGCCACGAGCGTAGATTTGGAAGTTACTGATTACTTGAGCGATAACGTGCGCCGATTAGAGGATGTTGGCGCAACGACTCAACCGTCCGTCGAACGGCATCCCTGAAGCGGAGCGCGACCTCGGGAAGATTACGATCGACAAGATAGTACCGAAACTGTCGAATCACATCGTCGCTGGCGGCTTCCCGATAGAAAACGTTCACGAGCTTTTAGGAAGTCGAACGGGTCTTGTGCTTTGCGAGCAAGGCGTCTGTTTGTTTACGGAACCCCAGAATTCAGCTTCGGGGGTAGCCTTCGATACCAGTCCTTCTGCAAGCATGGCATCGAGTTCATCCGGCGTCCCCGCAAAACCAGGTACAGTGCGCTGTTCGACGGCGGCCAGGGCAGCGTCAACAACTTCCTCTACGGACTCGTAAACGCCGCGACTCAGGACGGCCTGAACCCGTTGCTCCTGTTCTGGCGTGAGATGAATTATCATGCGGCTCTCACTCCTGTACTTGTGGCCTTCCCGCCGTCATTTAGCTTAGGAGAAAATGTGGTTCGATGCAACCATTAGAGTCCGGCCGAAGGCCCGACGGACAGCCGAGGGCGGTTGTCCCCACAGAGCCGGGTCGGCTACTTTGAGGCGGCGTCTTCGTCCACTGTCCTCCGGAAATAATCCAGGGACATTCGCAAGCCCGTCTCCAAATCAATCTTTGGTTCCCAGCCCAACAGTTGCCTGGCTTTCGTGATGTCGGGACAGCGTTGCTTGGGGTCGTCTTGCGGGAGGGGTTTGTAGGTGATTTTGCTTTTCGATCCGGTCACTTTTATTACTTGCTGGGCGCATTCGAGAATTGTGAATTCGTTTGGGTTGCCGATGTTGACCGGGAGGTGTTCGTCCGATTTCGCCAGGCGCACGAAGCCGTCGATTTCGTCGCTGACGTAGCAGAAGCTGCGGGTTTGGCTGCCGTTGCCGTAAACGGTTAGGGGTTCGCCGCGCAGGGCTTGCTTCATGAAGTTGGGGATGACGCGTCCGTCATTGAGTTGCATGCGGGGGCCGTAGGTGTTGAAGATGCGCGCAATGCGGGTATCGACTTTGTGGTAGCGGTGATAGGCCATGGTGACGGATTCGGTGAAGCGCTTGGCTTCGTCGTAGACCGAGCGGGGGCCGATGGAATTCACGTTGCCCCAGTAGGTTTCTTTCTGGGGATGCTCGAGCGGATCGCCGTAGCACTCAGAGGTGGAGGAGACTAGATACTTTGCGTTGTATTTGAGCGCGACCTCGAGGGCGTGGAAAGTTCCGAGCGATCCGACTTTCAGGGTGGGGATGCCGTGAAGGGTGTAATCCACCGGGCTGGCGGGGCTGGCGAAGTGGAAGACGTAATCGACTTTGCCTACGTCGAAGGGTTCACAAATGTCTTTTTCTAAAAGATCGAAGCGCGAATCATTCGTGAGATGGGCGAGATTGGTGCGGCGGCCGGTGAGGAGGTTGTCGACGACAACCACGCTCCAGCCTTCGCCGAGCAGGGCATCGCAGAGATGGGATCCGAGGAAACCGGCGCCACCGGTGACCAGGGCGCGTTGTGGGCTCATGCCTGGTCGGTGCCGTTCTTCATGGCCTTCGCGGCGGCGGGTGCGGCTTCCGGATGTGAGGCTGCGCGTCCTACGCTGTAATAGGTGAAGCCGTTCGCCGCCATCACTTCGGGATCATACAGGTTGCGGCCGTCGATCACGATGGGGTATTTGAGTTCCTGGTTGAGGCGGCCGAGATCGAGGTTGGCAAACTCTTCCCACTCGGTGAGGATGAGCAGGGCGTCGGCGTCGTGGGCGGCTTCGTAGGAAGAACTGGCGAACTTAATGCCGGAGCTCATGACCTCCTGCGCGCGCTCCATGGCAGCGGGGTCGTAGGCGGTGATCTTGCAGCCTTCCTGCAACAGCGCCTGCACAATAAGGATGGCGGGTGATTCGCGAATGTCGTCAGTGCCGCCTTTGAAGGCGAGGCCGAGAACGCCGATATGTTTGCCGCGCAGGGTCCACAGGGCGCTGCGCACTTTGCGGAGGAAGCGGTCGCGCTGGTCTTCGTTGATGCGCATGACTTCGTCGAGCAGGCGGAAGTCGTATCCGCATTCGCGGGCGACGGCGCGGAAGGCCATCACGTCTTTGGGGAAGCAGGAACCGCCGTAGCCGATGCCGGGATTCAGGAAGCGGGGGCCAATACGGGAGTCGGCGCCGATGCCGTGGCAGACCTGATTCACGTCAGCATCCACAGATTCACAGATGGACGCGACCGCGTTGATGAAGGAAATCTTCATGGCGAGAAATGCATTCGAGGCGTGCTTGATCATTTCCGCACTCTTGGTGCTGGTCACGATGATGGGGGCGGGAATGGAAGTGCGGTCGGGTTGCGGGATGGCGCCAGCGCGCTGGTGGTAGCTGCCGCTGGTGAGCGGGGCATAGATTTCGCGCAGCACGCCGGCGCAGCGGTCGTTGTCACAGCCGACGAGGATGCGGTCGGGAAAAAGAAAGTCGGTGACGGCGGTGCCTTCGCGGAGAAACTCGGGATTGGAGGCGACGTCGAAGGACTCAGGGTCGGCGCCGTTGCGCAGGATAATTTTGCGGACCCAGTCGCTGGTGTAGACCGGGACCGTGCTCTTCTCGACGACGACTTTGTAACCATTGATGGCGCCGGAAATTTCGCGGGCGACCATTTCGACGTAAGAGAGGTCAGCGTCGCCGCGGTCGGTGGGAGGAGTGCCTACGGCAATGAAAATGGCTGCGCTGGCGCGGACGGCTTCCTGCAAGTCGGCGGAGAAGGTGAGGCGGTGCCCGCGGTGACGGTCCAACAACTCGGGCAGGAAGTTCTCGTGGATAGGGACTTGCCCGTTCTTGAGAGCGGCTAACTTGCGTTCGTCGTTGTCGACGAGAATGACGTCATGACCAAGGTCGGCAAAGCAGGCGCCAGCGACCAGGCCTACGTATCCGGAACCGACGACAGCGATCCGCATCTTTCAAACTCCCCGGATGAAAGGTCTTGGAACGGCTGCGAGTTCAGACCCTTCCGCAGAGAAGCCACGGGAGGAGCCAGGAAAAATGGCGTAGGGAACCACTCTCTAACTCGTCCAAGGTTGGTTGATTCTAACATTTCTCCGAACCTGCGGAGGAACGTGAAGACTCTGGCGGTTATTCTCCTGATCCTTTTCTACCGTTTTGGGACAGGGCTTGGCGGGTCAGTGGGGTTTGGTCCGCCCGCAGTGGCGGTCCCCGGTGAAGTCCTTCCTTAAAAGTGTAGGGGCGAATGCTTATTGACAACCCCCGGTTTTGGGGAGAAACTCCGCTACAGAAGCAGAGCCTCAACTGAGCTGGTTCGCATGCCCGATTACTCCATACCGGAGCCTAAGTCTCCAATGAGTGCCGCATCCAGCCGAACGCCTTTGCCTGACGGTGCGAGCTTGGGTGCGAGTTCGGGCTCCGAATCCGACCTTGCCGCACTGGCCGCGTTGTTTGCCACGCACGGCGGGGGTAGTTTCTCGGCGGAGCTTTCGGCGGAACTGGCTTTGGAGATTGTGCTCAACGAAATTGTGGAGCAGGCTTGTCTGGCCACCGGCGCGACTGGAGCAGCCATTGTGTTGGCGCGCGATGGCGAAATGGTTTGCCGCGCCCGCAACGGAACCACGGCTCCGGAATTGGGTGAGAGGCTCGACAGCGGGCCTGGAATTTCTGGCGAATGCATTCGGACCCGCCAAGCGCAGCGCTGCGGCGATGCTCAAGCTGACCCCCGGGTTGACCTGGAGGCATCCCGGAGGCTTGGCGTGCGTTCTGTGATCGTATTGCCACTTCTGCGCAATGCGGATCTGGCGGGTGTCTTCGAGGTTTTTTCCACGCGAGCCTGGGCGTTCGGGGAGCGCGACGAACGCACGCTGGAGGCGCTCGCGCTTCGCATCGTCAAGAACCTTGAGCGCGCCGCCGAACCGTTCACTCTTCCTGCCGTGCCCACGCCGGTTCCCGATCCGTTTATTGGGCGCGCGAGCGCTGAGACTAGCTATCCGTCAAGCGATCCGTTGTGGGGCGCGGGCAAAATGGCTTCAGGACGGGGGATGGAAGTAGTCACCTGGGCGCTGGGCCTGACGGTTCTGGCTTGTGCCGTATTACTTGGGGCGCTTGTCATCCGGCGTTTAGTGTGGCGAGGAGATACGGAGCGGGCACATCAGTTCAAAACAACGTCCGCCACTGGACTGAGGGCGCAGGGTGGACCTCCCCAGACGGGCAACCCTCCGAATGGCGCAGGCGTGCACGTGTCGTCTGCTCCCTCGAAGGCTGCGTCGGCATTGCCAGCGGCTGCGGCCGCCGGATCCAGGGCCGGGAGTGGGCTGACTTCTTCGGCGCAGCCGCCCGGTTCGCAGAAAGCTGGCACGCAGAATTCCTTTCCTCCGGCCGGCGGCCTGATGGTCTACGAGAACGGCCGGGAAGTGTTCCGTATGCCGCCCTCGCAAGGCCAGCCGGGATCGCCTGACAAAGCACCGGGATCCGGGGTTCGGCGAGCGTCGTCCTTGGAGCGGGAGCGCACCATGAAGTTGTCTCCTGCCGCGGCCGAGGAGAGCTTGATTTACCGTGTCGAGCCGGACTATCCGGAAGAGGCCCGCAAACAGGAGATCCAGGGCTCCGTGGTGCTGGACGTCCACATTAATCAGGATGGCGGCGTGCAGGAACTGAACTTAGTGAGCGGACCCTCCCTGCTCGCGCAGCCGGCGATGGATGCAGTGAAGCAGTGGCGATTCAAACCTCGCACGGTGAACAGTCATCCCGTGGAAATGCAAACGCGCATCACTCTTAACTTCAGATTGCCACGCTGACAGGCCAGAACTCCCCGGGGCAACGTTGGGATCGATTAGATCGCGGTCTTGCGGATCGTGACCGGAGCGGATGCCACGGCCCTGGCCGGAACCGCCAGCGGCAGCGATTGCCTGCGTACAGACGAGGTCGCGGGGATGGGTGTGGCATTGCTCTTCCCCAAAGCGTAGAGCAACACTTCGACGCGGCTGGAGACGCCAAGCTTGTCAAAGATGCGGAACATGTAGTTCTTGACCGTGTGTTCGGTGAGCATCAGCCGCTGGGCGATCGCACGATTGGTGAGACCTTCAGCGACGCAGCGGACGACATCAATCTCGCGCGCCGAGAGCAGCGAATCGCCGATGCCAGGGAAGCTTGCGAACGTTGGCTGCGCCAGAGCTTCAAGAATGAACCGTAGTTCATTGCTGTTGGCCCAGACTTGTCCCATGTGGACGCATTGAATGCACCTGGCAAGTAAGCGGAAGGGCTCCGTCCGGCAGAACACGCCCTGGGCGCCAGTGCGAAAAGCCTCGGTCACGGCGGAACGCTCGGAAACATCCAGAAGCATGATCACGCGGGTGCCTGGCGACTGGATCCGGATCTCGCGCACCAACTCCGAGGCTGCCACACTTTTGTCGTCGAGTTTCGCACTCAACACCGCCACATGCGGCTTCTCGCGCTTCACAAGCGAGAGAATGGCCGCTCCCGTAGATGGGGACTCGATCATCTGGAACTGAGATTCCCGTGATAGCGCTTGCACCAATAGTTGCGTGCCCATGGCAGTGCTGTCGGCTGCCAAAACACGCAGGCGATTTTGATCGGGAAGCGTAGTTAGACTAGGCATGCGAAATGTTGGCGATGCGGCTGGAGGCATATGCGGCCTTCAGGCTTGCACTTAGCCCACAGTAAACGTCCACAGTAAACCAAAAGCAATGGTGACGGTTTCTTGACTCAGTGTAAATAGCACTACTGGGGGGCATGCCGTTCTTAATCCTCTCGATGCATCGGCAGCTTCCCCTGCATGCAGACCGCAGCCAGTCATGTGATTCTTTGTCAATGAGTTGGCTTGGTTACATTAAATGAGTTCATGAATATTGCAGAGACTTTAGTCTCTGCACTTTAGCCTCTTGCAGAAACTTGCATAGCCGGATAGGATCTTGAGACATTGAAGCAAGAAGGGGGCTTTCCCCTCAAGTTCAAGCATCAAGTCCTCCCCTGAAAGAATTGGTCGAATCCCAACTAGTGTTCCCGAGTCATTCGTTTCCTTGAACGACTTGGGTTACTGGCGATTTCTAAACTTATGGCTAGCGAACTTTTGAGCGCCGTTTGCAATGCAACGAATTCCAGACCCGAGACAGACGTCATGGACCTGTTAGACCAGCCTCATTGGTACGCGGTGCGTACCCGTTCGCGTCACGAAAAAATGGTATCGGAACAACTGGAGAAGCAAGGAATTGAGAGCTTCCTCCCATTGATGAAACGCACTCACAAATGGACCGACCGCACGAAAGAAGTCGAATTGCCGGTGTTCTCCGGTTACAGTTTTGTGCGCATGGTTTTCTCTCCAGCAGAGCGGCTCCGGGTTCTGAAGACTCATGGAGTAGCCGGATTTGTGGGCATGAAGAATATAGGAACGGCGATTCCTGATAGCCAGATTCAAGATGTTCGGACGCTGCTGGCGAGCGACGTCCCTTTCGAAGAACGTACGTTTTTGCGAGTCGGTCAGCGGGTGCGAATTCGGGGCGGATCACTCGACGGAGTCGAAGGTATTTTGTCGGCGCATGACGAAGATCAAAGCCTCGTGGTTTCGGTGGAGCTTATCCAACGATCACTCTCCGTGCGAATCCGTGGGTATGAGGTCGAACCTGTCTGAGTCTTCTTTTGTTCTCTTCTCCCGTGGGTTCAGAGCTGCGCATTCTGGCACCGCCCGCTGGAGTTGCGCTAGCCGGTAAAACGGCAGCAACGGAAACCGCCCGAACCATGACAAATCGACCGGACGTGGCCTGTGAGTGAAGATATGTTCAGCCGGATCAAGGGAGACCAGGGATGTTCTTGAAATTCTTCGGTGTGAGGGAACAGCCCTTCGGAGTCACGCCTGACCCAAGGTATTTGTATCTCAGTTCCGCCCATCGCGAAGCGCTGGCTTCGCTGTTTTATGGCATCGAGGTTGGGCGCGGATTCCTGGCTCTGATCGCGAAGCCAGGAATGGGCAAGACCACTCTGCTGTTCCACCTGCTGGAGAAATTCCGCAGCTCTGCTCGAACTGCGTTCCTGTTTCAGACGCAGTGTACCTCGCGAGAGTTCATGCGCTTTCTGCTGGCCGAGCTGGGATATGAGACGGGGGACCAGGACTTTGTCCGCATGCACGAGGAGTTCAACCGGCATCTGCTGCGAGAAGCGCGGGCGGGGAATCGGTTCATTGTCGTGGTGGACGAAGCGCAGAACCTGGATCCATCGGTGCTGGAGACAATTAGGCTTCTTTCGGATTTTGAAACGCCGCGGGCGAAGCTCCTGCAGATTGTGCTGGCCGGCCAGCCCGAACTCGCGGACAAACTGGCCAGCCGCAACCTGGCCCAGTTGCGGCAGCGTATCTCGCTGGTGATCGGCCTGAAGCCCCTTTCGTTGGAGGATACAAGGAACTATATTCAACATCGTCTGCGGGTAGCCGGTTATGAGGGCCCGAGCCTGTTTACTCCCCAGGCTCTGCTGGACACAGCTGACTTCACCGAAGGAATTCCACGGAACATCAACAATTTCTGCTTCAACGCGATGTCTCTGGCCTGTGCCTTGCGCCAGAAGACGATTGACGCTGCGATTGTGCGAGAAGTGATCGCCGATTTGGATATCTCGCAACACCTGTCCGCGTCGCAGGCGGCGGAACGCTCCCCTGCACGGATGGAGCCGGGAAGCGAAGATGGCATTGCTTACGATTGGTCGCTACCCAGGACGGCGGAGATCCTTGGCCATACGGCTGCGGGCGCCCCGGATCAGCCTCTCCCGCGGAAGAGGGGGAAAGATGAATCATTGACGCCGACGGAGGCGCGTGCGTATTTGGAGCAAATCGCGCGGTCGCTGAGAGGCGGACACTCTTAGAGATTGGTGGGTCTTGAGTTGGCAAGTCTTCGTTGCGGGCAAGAAGCGATAAGCGCAACGACGTTTCGAGCGAGTTGTGAGTAGGGTACGGGCTGCCGTATGTGGGGGACTGGTGGCCCGGTTTCGGGTGCCTGTAGACGTAAAACTTGTAGCTGGTTCAGTTGCATAGAGACTTTGGTTACTAAGGCGTTGGGCCTCTTGCAGCAAGTTGCAACTTTTCGTAGTCTGTGGTCACGTTGCAGTAGGCTGCTCGCCGTCTTTGCAAAAGGATGTTGGGTGGTCCCCCCCTTTTTACCTCCACTAAGCGGTCGTAGCCATTAGTGGCTACAAACGACAGAGTTTTTTGACGAGGATTACCCTTTGCGGTCGGGACATGGGACTCAGAGGGCGGAGCTGTGGGAGCCGTTGGAAGTCCGTGATCGAGCAAGTTCTCCGCTTCCCCGACGGAGGTAAAGCGACGAAGTGGTAGGTCGAAGTTCCCGATCTTCCGGTGATATGCAAGTCGGAGAATTTAAGATGAATAGCAACCTTGCTTTAAGCGAAAACCTGGCCACGGCGGACGAACGTCTTGACGTGGCCGTACCCGTATCAACCAGGTCCGAGAGATTAGCCTCGGATCCAAAGCCAACCCTGCGCAGCCTGCGGGCCGCGGCCGAGGTACTTGCGATTCGGCAAGCCTTGCAGGAAACTGGATGGAACCGCAAGCGGGCGGCGCAACTGTTGAGCATCAGCTATCGCGGCTTGCTTTACAAGCTGCGTCAGCACAGTATCAACCCGTAAGCTCAAGGGCCCGGAGTCTCGCTTTGTGCGGAAGGGCTAAAGGGCTAAGCTTGAGGCTTGGGAGGCGGTGGGATCGGACGAGCGATTTCAGCCTGCAGAGTTGATTGGTCTGAACCAAGCCAGGCAGCCGATTTTCTGCACCGTATTTTCAGATGGCCGTGTGCCAGCAGTAAGGGTCAGATCAGCAAGAGGGAATGAATCATAATGAGCCGTAATTTTGAATTGCTTCAGAACCTGGGCAAAGAAGGAGTGCTGCTTGATGCGGCAGCTCCCGTCGAACACAAGCTCCCCAAACCGGTTTCCGAGCCGCTTGCTCGAGAGCCGCACCTGAAACTGGAGCCGAGAGAGCGGGAAGAACTTACCAAACTGGCGCAGCGGATTTTTCTTGCGCCGGGTGCTGACACCCCACGGGTGGTGGTGTTTACGGCGACCGAATCCGGAAACGGATGCAGCTCGATCTGTGCCTGCGCAGCGGAGCTACTGGCCGCCCAGGTTGCCGGCTCGGTGTGTTTGGTGGATGCCAACCTGCGCAATCCGGGATTGCACCAGCAGTTTGCGGTGGAGAACCATTACGGCTTAGCCGACGCTTTGCGCGGATCCGATCCCATGCTGAGCTTTGCCCGCACCCTGTCTCGGCCGAATTTGTGGCTGGTCAGTTGCGGCGCGTCTCCAGAAGGGTCGCTGCCTCTGTTGAGCTCTGACCGCATGCGGCAAAGGATCGCGGAGTTGCGGTCCAGTGTCGATTATGTGCTGATCGACGCCTCAGCCATGAATGTTTCCAATGACGCAACGGCGCTTGCGGCAGCGGCCGATGGGGTGGTGATGGTATTGAAAGCAAACTCTTCGCGCCGGGAGACCGTCCGGAAGGCAGTGCACGATCTGCAAACAGCCCAGGTGCGCGTTCTGGGTGCGGTACTGAACCAAAGAACCTTCCCCATTCCGGAGTCGATCTATAACCGGCTGTGAACCAGACGAAACGCTCAGTCGAAAGATTTATCTTGATTTCTGCGATTAATTTCTAAAGGGACTAAGAGAATGTTTGAGAATTTGCGAGCTGATTTTAAGGCTGCCGCCGCACACCGCAGACTCGAGCGGGGATGGCGGGTGTTGATCCGGCGGGAAACGAAGGCGATTGTGCAACACCGGTTTTCGCACTGGGTACATACTCTGCACATTCCCGTGATTCGCCAGATACTGTTGATTGTGGCGTTGGTTTGGCAGCGGTGGAACCAGATTATGTTGTCGGGAGTTCTGATCGCCCCTGATGCGGAAATCGGCCCGGGAATGGTTCTGCACACCGCCTACGGACTGCAGATCTCGCCCGTAAAAATCGGCTCCGGGTGCACTTTCAATTCCGACGTTTTGATCGGCACGGGAGTGAAGAGCATCGGTGACAACTGCTATTTTGGGCCAGGATGCAAGGTCATCGGCGAGTGCAAGATTGGAAATAACGTGCTCGTCGTGGCCAACAGCGTAGTTCTGACGGATGTCCCGGACAACACGACCATTATGGGTGTACCGGCGCGCATCAAGCTGCCGGGTGGCCGTCTGCGGAAGATGCCATGGAAAACGCTCGACGCTAAGAAGAACGGCAAGGCGCAACTAAAGCCGCAGCCGCAACCGCAGCAGAAGCCGCAGCCGCAGCAGAAGATCAGCGTTTAGACTAGCGCCGGGGGAAAGAGCTTTGGATTTCGCGTGGACAGAAGAGCAAGCCGCATTTCGCAAGGAAGTAATCCGGTTTGCCCAGCAAGAACTGAACGACGACATGATCCGCCGGGATCGCGAGGAAGAGTTTTCCTGGCCTCATTGGAAAAAATGCGCCGAGTTCGGCATCCAGGGACTCCCCGTGCCGCAAGAATACGGGGGAGGCGGTGCGGACATCCTGACCACGGTGTGCGCGCTGGAGGCTTTGGGGTATGGTTGCCGCGACAATGGCTTCCTTTTTTCGCTGAACGCTCATATGTGGACCACGGAAATCCCCATCATGACGTTCGGAACCGAAGCGCAGAAGCGGCGCTATCTTCCCAAGCTGATCAGTGGTGAATGGATCGGTCTGCATGCCATGACCGAACCCATGTCAGGCTCGGACGCCTACAGTTTGCGCACGCGCGCCGAGCGCAAGGGCAATGGCTACGTGCTGAATGGCACCAAGACATTCACCACCAACGCCGAGCATGGAAGCTTGTTTATTATTTTCGCGAACCTTGATCCTTCGAAGGGGGCGAACGGCGTCAGCGCGTTTCTGGTGGAAAAGGGAACGCCCGGGCTGATCGTTGGCAATAAGCTTCACAAGATGGGGCTGCGAACCTCGTCGATGTCGGAAGTGGCGCTGGTGGACTGCGAGATTCCGGCGGAGAATCTGCTGGACAAGGAGTTCGCGGGGCAGGCTATTTTCACGGCGTCGATGGAATGGGAGCGCACCTGCATTCTGGCCAGCCATTTGGGCATGATGCAGCGGGTGCTGGAAACCTGCGTGAAGTACGCCCGGGAACGGAATCAGTTTGGCCAGCCGATTGGCAAGTTTTCTGCAATCGGCAACAAGATTGCCGACATGGATGTGCGTCTGGAGACCGGCCGGCTTTTGCTTTACAAGGCGGCGTGGTTGAAGAGCCAGGGCAGACATCCGTTGCGCGAAACGTCGATTGCAAAACTCTACGTCAGCGAAGCTTGCATACAGAGCTGCCTGGATGCCATTCAGATCCACGGTGGCTATGGTTACATGACGGATTACCAGATCGAACGCGAATTGCGTGACGCGATCTCCGGCAAGATTTATTCCGGCACTTCCGAGATTCAGAAAGTGATCATCTCGGGATTGCACGGTTTTTAGACCGACCTCCCCGCAGCAAATTCTTTGGCTAGAGGAGAGCATGGCTTACATCCTTCAACAACTGTTAAGCAAGAGCGCGGCCCGGTTTCCGGAAAAGACAGCGGTGTGGGCTCGCGGTCGAAGCATCAGCTACCGGGAACTGGAAGAGCGATCGAACCAACTGGCGCACCTGCTGCAGCAGAGTGGGATCAGCAAGGGCGATCGCGTCGGCTTGTTCTTTCCGAAATGCGTGGAGTCGATCATCAGCATGTTTGCGGTTCTGAAGGCGGGAGCCGTCTACGTGCCGCTTGATCCGCAGGCGCCCGTGGACCGCATTGGGTACATCATCAGCAATTGTGGAATCAGGGTGCTGATCACGCAGGACGAAAAGCGCCGTGCGCTGGATCTCTCGACGCGAGAGTCTCTCGACCGGTGTGTGGTGATCGATGAAGCCAGGGAATCGGGTAACGGGACCGCGGTGCTTCCCTGGGCTGCGTTGTCGGAGTATCCGGCCTCGCATCCTCCTGCGGTCACTCTGACGGAGACCGATCTCGCGTACATCCTTTATACATCTGGATCGACCGGGCGGCCCAAGGGAGTGATGCTGTCGCACCAGAATGCTTTGACCTTCGTGGAATGGTGCGCTGATAAGTTCGAGATTACGAACGAAGACCGTCTCTCGAACCACGCACCCCTGCACTTTGATCTTTCGGTTTTCGACGTTTACAACGCCATCGAGGCGGGCGCAACGGTTTACCTGGTCACGGAAGAAATTGCGCTGTTTCCAACCACGCTGGCAAAATTCATTGAAACGCATCAGATCTCGGTCTGGTATTCGGTACCCTCGGCCCTGATGCTGCTCTTGCTTCACGCGGATTTGAAGGCTGAGAAACTGCGGCATCTGCGGACAATCCTGTTTGCGGGCGAGGTCTTCCCCATGAAGTACCTGAAGCAACTGGCGGAGCTTTTGCCCGCGGTGGAGTTAGACAACCTCTATGGCCCAACCGAAACCAACGTTTGCACTTATTACAGGGTGGACCGCGAGCGGCTCGCTAGCATGGATAAACTTCCGATTGGCATCGCGTGTGAAAACACCGTTGTGTTTGCCGTGAATGACAAGGATGAAATCGTCACCAAACCGGGGGAAACCGGCGAACTCTACGTGCGCGGGCCATCCGTGACCTACGGGTACTGGGGCGATGAAGAAAAAACGAAGAAGATGGTGGTGCCCAACCGCTTCCAGCCCGACTTCGAGGAAAAGATATACCGGACCGGAGACCTGGTCACGCTGGCCGAGGACGGGAACTACTATTTTCTCGGCCGCCGGGACAGCATGATCAAGAGCCGGGGATACCGCATCGAACTGGGAGAGATCGAAAGCGCGTTGCTCAGCCACTCCGCAGTGCGCGAAGCGGCGGCGGTTGCGATCCCTGACGAGGTGGTCGGCAATCGCATCAAGGCCATCGTTGCGCCGCACACGGTGGGGTCTCTCAAGGCGGCGGAACTGCAGCAGCATTGCGCAGCGCGTATTCCGAAATACATGATTCCGGAGTTCATTGAGTTTCGCGAGAGTCTGCCAAAGACCTCTACCGGCAAGGTGGATCGTGTCGGGCTGTCGCGGGACAGCCAGCCGCTCGCCGTTTAGTTGGTGGTTTCGGAATGCAAGTGCGCCCCAAGTTTTGTTGGCAATAAATTATTCCCAAGTCCAGGAGGACCAGCAGCAAATGGAAACGAAAGAAACTACCATTAAAGATCAAATTCGCCAGTTCGTCAGTGAGGAACTGGCCAGTGCGAAGGGCATTACCCTGGTGAGCGACGACGAGTCGTTGATCGAAAACGGAGTTGTCGATTCTCTGGGTATTTTCCGGCTGGTAACTTTCCTGGAAGAGACCTTTGGAGTAAAGATCGGCGACGAAGAAATCAGCGCCGAGAATCTGCAGAGCGTCGACATGATCGAACAGCTGGTGCTGAGCAAGAGCAAGAAATAATCCCGTTGATACCGACTCTCTCCGGACGCCTTGCGTCTTGCGGCTGCATGCTATGCCGGGTCGGCGGATCTTCGATTCGGGTTGCTTCCATTAATCTGTTCGCTATGTTTGATGAGACTCAGGTCGAGCTCACCGCTGCTCAGGCTGAAACAAACCCGAGCGCAGGCTACGAGTCTGTCGGGACGGTGGTGATGCCGACGAGCGACTCGCGGGCGACCTCCGTGCCGGAAATGGTGGTGGCGCAGGCCGCTGCAACACCCGATGCTACCGCTCTGGTGGCTGGTGCTGAACGCCTCACCTACGCTGATCTGGATCGCCGCTCGAACCAATTAGCTCGCTACCTGAAGTCTGCCGGCGTCGGTCCCGATCAACTGGTGGGATTAGCCATGGAGCGATCACCTTCGATGGTGATGGCAGCCCTGGCCGTTCTCAAGGCAGGCGGAGCTTATGTTCCGCTCGATCCGGCGCTGCCGGCGGAGCGACTGGATTTCATGTTGCGCGATGCTGAGCTTCAGGTGCTTGTCACCGGGAGTGGATTCGTCCCGGAGTCGGCTAGCATCGGCTGGCGTCTCGTTGATCTGAACTGTGTTGATCTGAATCATGTTGATCTGAATCAGCAAGCTGACGAGATTGCCGCTTATTCGTCGGATGCCTTCCAGTGTCCAGTGACCGAACAGAACTTAGCGTATGTGATCTATACATCCGGATCGACGGGCCAACCCAAGGGTGTCGAAATCACGCATCGCGGACTGGCGAACCTGGTTGCATGGCATTGCCGGGTTTTCGAAGTAACGCCCAGGGATCGGGCGAGTCACCAGGCCGCCGTGGGATTCGATGCCGCGGTTTGGGAAGTGTGGCCTTACCTGGCAGCCGGGGCGAGTGTGTATATTCCACCGGACTCCTGCCGCACCAACCCCGAGGCGCTGCGGGACTGGCTGGTAGAGCAAGGAATCAGCATTACATTTCTCGCCACGCCGCTGGCGGAGCGCATGCTGTTACTGAAATGGCCAGAGCAAACTGCTCTTCGTGTGCTGTTGACCGGGGCGGACACCTTGCATCGCCGGCCATCTCCAGAGCTGCCTTTTGCGTTGGTCAACAACTACGGTCCCACGGAGTGCACGGTGGTGGCTAGTTCCGGGACGGTCGCGGCCAGCGACGCCTCGAACCAAGCATCGTCGAACCAAGCATCGTCTAACCAGGCATCGTCTAACCAGGCATCGTCTAACCAGGCATCGTCGAACCAACGCCCGTCCATTGGCCGCCCGATCGACGGCACGCAGGTTTACATCCTGAACGAAGAGATGCGGGAAGTGCCGGCAGGTACGGCTGGTGAACTTTGTATTGCCGGAGCTGGACTGGCGCGCGGCTATCACAACCGCGCGGATTTGACCCGGCAGGCCTTTGTTCCAAATCCTTTCAGTGGGGTCTCCGGCGATCGTCTTTATCGAACTGGAGATCTGGCACGTTATCTGCCCAACGGGGAACTCGAGTTTTTGGGACGCCTCGATGAGCAGGTCAAGATCCGGGGTTTCCGGGTTGAGCCTAACGAAATTGTAAGAGTTCTCGATGAACATCCTGACGTGGAGGCTAGCGCGGTAGTGGCGCGTGAGAATCAAGCCGGCGAGAAGACGCTTGCGGCTTATGTTGTGCTGGCTGCCGAATCCCCCGCTACTAGTACGGCGTTGCGCGAACATCTGAGCAAGAGCCTTCCCGATTACATGGTGCCGGCGGCGTTCGTGCGGATGGATTCGCTGCCCCTAACCACGAACGGGAAGGTTGATCAAGCTGCGTTGCCAGCTCCGGGTGACGCCAATCGGTTGGGCGAGGACAATTTTGTCGCACCCAGCGGGGTTGTGGAGGAGCGACTCGCCGGAATCATCGCCTCGCTTCTGCGGGTGGACCGGATTGGTGCGCACGATAACTTCTTTCTTCTAGGGGGACACTCACTTCTGGGTACACAGTTGATTGCGCGAGTGAATGAAACCTTCGGAGTGGAACTCCCACTTCTCCAGCTCTTTGATCATCCCACCCTGGCGGAAATGTCGGGTGCGATCGAAACCTTAATCCTGGCCAAGCTCGAACCAGCGAGCGACGGCGAACCCCACCCCCACCAAGCTGCGTAAAGCCCCGGTTTAATGCCGTCCCTTCTTCCCGCCAGCGTTCTTGATCGTTCCTTCGACCACATCCGTTGTATGCTGAGCCATTGTATGCTGGGCCGTGGTGTCCTGACCCAGGGCCGGATGAACCGGTCGATGGAGGTTCGGTCTCTGTTTCCAGCCGAAAGGCACTTGTGATGTCTCCCGACAGCCAACCCGTTTCCCGGCTCGAGAACCCAGGAGCTGCGCTCAGTCTCTATCATCTATTGGACCCTGAGATCCTGGCGAATCCCTACCCGCTTTTCCATCGGCTGCGACGCGAAGCTCCCGTGCACTGGGATCCCTTTCTTCACGCCTGGATCGTGACCCGTTACGCCGACGTTCTGGAAGTGCTGCAGAGCTTCTCTGCCGACCGGACTCCCACTCCCGAGCAACTGGCTGGCATGGGGCTGTCGCAACTCAGCCCGATGGCGGAGTTGATGATCAAGCAGATGCTCTTCATGGATGCGCCTGCGCACAGCCGCCTGCGGGGCCTCGCCTCGAAGGCATTCACTCCTGCCCGAGTCCAGACTCTCAAGGAACACATTCGCGACATCGTGACCCGCCTGCTGGCCGCGGCGCAGGAGAACGGCCGCATGGACGTGATCGCGGATTTGGCTGAACCCTTGCCGGCCATTGTGACGGCGGAGATGCTGGGCGTGCCCGTCAGCGATCATCGCAAGCTGAAAGTTTGGTCTGCGAATTTCGCCGAAATGCTGGGAAACTTCCAGCATAACCCCGATCATGCCAAGGTCATGGTGCGTACGGTGGAGGAGATGACGGGATACTTCAGGGAGGCGATCGAGGAACAGAAGCAGCGTCCCAGGGACGGCCTGATTCACTCCCTGCTCACGGCCGAAATCGAAGGGGATCGCCTGACCGATGAAGAAGTGGTGGCGAACACCATCATCACGATGGTGGGAGGGCAGGAAACGACCACCAACTTGATTGGCAACGGCGTGCTTACACTGTTGCGATATCCCGAGCAGATGCAAAAGTTGCGCGACGATCTGTCGTTGATTCCATGCGCCGTGGAGGAGATGTTACGCTTTGAAAGCCCCAGTCAGCATACGGCGCGATTGGCGCCTGGTGACCGGGAGCTGGGCGGCGAACTTATTCGCAAACGGCAGGCCGTGATCGCCGTGATGGCGGCAGCTAACCGTGATCCCGAGCGCTTCCCGGACCCGGATCGCTTCGATATCGCGCGGCAGGACAACCGCCATCTGGCGTTCGGATACGCGGCACATTTCTGCTTTGGAGCGCCCTTAGCTCGCATGGAGGGACAGATTGTATTCGAGGGCCTGTTGCGCGGTTTCCCCAACCTCCGGCTCGAGCCGCAGGAATTGGCATGGCGCACGAATCTCGGGTTGCGCGGGCTGCGATCGTTGAAAGTTAAGTTCGACACTCCCGGGCGAAGTGCTGGCTCGGAACCCATCGCGCAGCCAAGCCAGGCATTCTCCGCTGAACGCACCATTGCTGAATCTGGCGCAGCCAAAGCCACCGCTGAAACCGGCACGACTGAACCCAAGACTGCACATCCATCTCACAAATGCGTTCATGAATTGGTTGCGGATCGTGCGGAACAATCGCCGGATGCGCTTGCCGTAGTCCACGGCGACCGGCAACTGACGTTCAGGGAGCTCAACGAACGCGCGAACCAGCTTGCCGATTATTTGCGCAGGAAGGGTGTAGGAAAAGACGTACCGGTTGGAATCTGTCTTAAGCGCTCGGTGCAATTGACGGTAGCACTGCTGGGCGTGATGAAGGCTGGGGGCGCGTGCTTGCCGCTCGATCCCGATTATCCCAGTGAGCGCCTCGCCTACATGCTGGAGGATTCTCAGGCTCCGGTGCTGCTTACGCAACCTGGGTTGCGTAAGCAATTGGAAGGTGCGAAATCCGAGGTGGTGCATTTCAGTTCGGATTGGATAATCCTGGAAGGCTGCAGTCGAGAGAATCCTTCGGGGCCGTCGGATCCGGAGAGTCTGGCTTATGTGATTTATACCTCCGGGTCTACGGGGAAGCCACGGGGTGTAATGCTCCCGCACCGGGGTTTGGTGAATCATCATGCGGCGGCGATCGAGCTCTATGGACTCGTGCCATCCGACCGGACGCTGCAGTTTTCTTCCCTCAGCTTCGATATCGCCATCGAGGAAATCTTTCCTACCTGGATTGCCGGCGGAACGGTCGTCATGCGTACCGAGGAGATGCCTCTGGCCGGCTCTGGCTTCCTGCGCTGGATACGCGAGCGCGGGATTACGGTGTTAGATCTACCCACTGCTTATTGGCACGAGTTGGTGCGTGAACTGACGGAATCGGGAGCGAGCCTTCCGAAGAGCCTGCGCTTGTTGATCGTGGGCGGAGAGAAGGCTTCGGCTTCAGCGTTTGCTTCCTGGGTAAAGTGCGGCGGCGGCCGGGTGCGCTGGGTGAATACCTACGGGCCGACCGAGGCCAGCATCATTGTGACCTCTTACGAGCCGGATGCGTCGCAGCCGATTCCTGAAAATTTGCCCATTGGACGGGCAATCGCCAACACCCGACTTTATATATTGGATGAACAAGTGAAACCCGTGCCGGTGGGCGCTCCGGGAGAACTGTACATCAGCGGACCGGGCGTTGCCCGCGGCTACCTGGGCCGCCCCGAAATGACAGCGGAGAAGTTCATCGCCGATCCGTTTGGCAGCGAGTGCGGGGCGCGGCTGTACAAGACGGGAGACCTGGTTCGTTCTCTGGACGATGGAAACATCGAGTTTCTTGGGCGCGCCGACTTCCAGGTGAAGATCCGCGGTTTTCGCGTGGAGCTGGGAGAAATTGAAGCGGTTCTCGAAACGCATCCGGGCGTCGCGCAGGCAGTGGTGCTTGCCCACGAAACCAATGGTGAAAAGCGATTGGCGGGGTACGTGATCGCATCGCGGCCCCAGCCTAGTTCGCGTGAGCTGGGCCAGTATCTAAAGGATCGGCTGCCCGAGTATATGGTCCCGGCCGACTTCGTCTTCCTGGAGTCGATGCCACTGACCCCAAATGGCAAAGTGGATCGACGCGCGTTGCCGCGGCCCGAGGCGAGGGACGTTGAACGGCAAGAAGACTTTGTCGCTCCGCGCGACGAGTTTGAGTCCACCATGACTCGTCTATGGGAGCAGGTCTTGGGGAAGCGGCCCATCAGCGTACGCGACAATTTTTTTGAGATTGGCGGACATTCGCTGGCGGCGGCGCGCTTGATGGGTCAGGTGGAAAAGGAATTCGGTAAGAAGTTGCTTCTCACCGATCTTCTGCAGGCTCCTACGATTGAAGAACTGGTGGCGATGGTGCGGCTGGACGTACCGTCTACTGCGCGATCCGCGGTGATTGCCTTGCAGCCTCTCGGATCCAAACCTCCGTTTTTCTTTGTACACGGATTGGGGGGCAGCGTTCTGCGGTTCCGCGACTTGGCCCGTCATATGGCTCCCGATCAGCCGTTTTTCGGCATACAGGCGCAAGGATTGGATGGCACCCAGCCCTGCCTGCAACGCGTGGAAGACATGGCAGACGTCTACCTGGAACACTTGCGGGCAGCGCAACCGGAAGGGCCATATTTCCTCGGAGGTTATTCCTTCGGTGGCTATGTGGCGTTGGAAATTGCGCGACGTCTTGTTGCACAAGGAGACGAAGTGAGAGCGCTGGTTCTTCTCGATACCTATGCCGGCGAGTCAAAATCGCTGGTTGGGCGATTCCTTACGCTTTCGACCGGTGGAAAGATTGCATATTTGAGGAAAAGGGCGGAACGGTATCGGAAGGGAATCAAGGGGAGAATCGACTTCATGTTTCTTCCGCCTGCCGTGAAGAATGTGCGCAGGACATTGGCGACCGCGGAGAACAATTACCGGTTGCGGACTTATTCCGATCGAATTTTGTTGTTTCGGGCCAGTGAAAAGGGCCTGCGGGGATTGGAAGATGCCAGCGGTGGATGGCACAAATACGCGGCCGGCGGCCTTGACCTTCACGAGATCGACGGCGATCACGGCAACATCCTGAACGAACCCAACGTGCGCTTGCTGGCTGCGGAACTGCGTCACTGTCTGGAGCGCGCACAGTCTGAGCAACAGCAGCCTTCTGCGGCTGACTCTTTGCGGCAAGCGGACCTGCAACTAAACTGAACGCTGGCGATTCCCATTTCACATCCATGAATCCAACGAACGCACCAGTGGAACCGATTGGCGCCAAAGATGCTGGGCTGCCCGGCTCCAACCATCCGCAAAGCGCACAGGCCTTGGCCGAACCACCGGCCGCGGAGCAGGGCAGTCCGCACGCCGGCGGCGAATCTGTTTTTGCGATGCTTCGTAAGTGGTCCGCCAAGGGTGGGCTCGCCATCGTCGACTATGGACTTATTTCAGGATCGAACTTTCTGCTGGGAATCTTGCTGGCGCGCTGGCTGACTCCCCGCGAATATGGCGCCTATGCTCTATCGTTCAGTTTTTTCATCCTCGCTGGTTTCCTGTACCAGTCCCTTTTGCTGGAGCCCTTGTCGGTTTTCTCCGGCACACTCTTCCGCGACAACATTCGAGGCTACTTAAAGACCACTTTGTGGATTCACTGGGCGCTCTCGCTGGCCATGTGCCTGGTTCTGGCCATTGCCGCGGTGGTCGCGAGAGTGGTTGGACATTCTACGGTGCTGGCGGTGGCGCTGGCGGGCATGACGATCGCAACGCCATTCATTCTGGCGCACGGCCTGGCTCGCCGCAGTTTTTATCTGAAGACGTTGCCGGGTCCGGCCGCCTTCGGCTCGATTTTTTACTGTGTTCTTGTGACCGGCGGAGTGTTCGTGTTTTTCCGCCTGAGGTGGCTTTCCTCCTTCACGGCTTTCCTGCTCATGGGTTTGGCCGCGCTGGTCACCAGCGTCGTTATGGTTTTCCAGTTGAACGCTGCGCTGGAGCCGGCGACCGGGCGTCCCAAGCTGCGTCCAACGTGGGGAAAACATTGGGAGTATGGCCGCTGGGCGCTGGCCACATGCGTCGTGGGCTGGATCCCAAACTACGTTTACATTCCACTGGTCAGCAGTTTTTCGGGAATGGCCGCGGCCGGTGAACTTCGGGCCTTGATGAATCTCGCCGCTCCGGTGCTGCAAACTTACGCGGCGCTTTCCATGTTGTTCTTGCCTTATGCGGCACGAGTTCAAAATCAAAACGGGCGGCGGGCGGCTGCATCGCTCAACCGGCGACTGGCATTTCTGTTTGTTGCGGGGTCGGTAATGTATTGGGCGGTCCTCATCCCGCTGAAACAGCCCTTGTTTCATTTCTTATATAACGGGAAGTACATGGAATCCGCGTACCTCATCCCGCTGTTTGCTTTGGAGACCACGATTTGGAGCGCGAGCCTGGGGCCAGCGATCCTGCTGCGGGCGATGGAATCTCCGCGATCGTTGTTTATTGCCAACGGGGCGGCCAGCGCAGTCGCGGTGCTCATCGGCATTCCAGCGACGCGATACTTCGGCCTGCAGGGAGTGATTTGGAGCATGATTGGTGCTAACTTCCTTTATGTTGTCGTGGCCTTCATCCTGTTTGGACGCAAGATTTCAGAGTTGAAGACACCCGGGGTAAAACTCGGGGAGTCGCTTTACACCGGCTAGAAGGAAACCCCGCCTTTGCGGCGGAAGGTTTTGCGCCGGACGTTTGGAATACCAGCCATGCCACGTGTGTTCGTGACGACCAGTTGGGACGATGACGATCGCAGCGGCCTGAAAGTGGCTGAGTTGCTGAGCCGGCACCGGGTGCGGGGGACCTTCTACGTTCCCACGGGGAAGCTCGGAAGTGATTCGCGCTTCGCGGCCGAGGATCTGCGTGCTCTTTCAGCGGCTGGTTTCGAGATCGGAGCACACACGGTTACACACGCTATCCTCACCAGCCTTGGTCCCCAGGAGCTTACGCGCGAGATTAGAGACTGCAAGAGACTGCTGGAACAAATACTGGGAACGGAAGTAAGTATGTTCTGTTATCCCAAAGGCCGCTTCAACACACAGGCTGTGGAGGCGGTCCGGCTTGCTGGCTACCGAGGTGCGCGCGGCACACAGATGCTTGCGTCGAACGACAACTTTCATCCGTTTTCCATTCCGACTACTGTACAGGCGTATCCACACCGCAGGTCCAACTACGTACGCAATCTGGTTCGGCTGGGAGCAACCCGGGCTTTGCTGGAGTCGATTCCAGATCTGGTTCGATTTCGGGATTGGCTTGGGCTGGGCAAAGCCAGGTTTGACCGCGTCTTGCGCAACGGTGGAGTGTGGCATTTGTACGGCCATCCCTGGGAGATTGAGAAGGTTGGTCTGTGGACTCAACTTGAGGAAATGCTCGAATACGTCAGCAATCGAAGCGGCGTTCAGTACGTTACGAACGGCCAGTTGTTGGACTTGATAAAGGGAGACACCTCCACCGGAAGTGAGAAGTTAGTCGGCGCTGATTCGCAAAGCACTCGTCCGCAAAGCGTCGTCCGTTAGCCATGGCTGAGACTCTCGAAATCTCGGAGCAGAAGCGCAAACTGCTGGAGCAGTATCTGCGACAACGCTCGGAAGAACCGATCGTTGCGGAGACAATTCCCCGGCGTGCGCCGGGAGCCGTGATCCCGCTGACTTTCGCTCAACAGCAGGTCTGGTTGCATGCCCAACTTGCTCCGGACACTCCGGTCTACAACGAACCGTTTACGGTGCATCGTAAGGGTCCGCTCAATGTCGCGGCTTTGGAGCGCAGCTTCACCGAGGTCATTCGCCGCCACGAAGCCTGGCGCACGACCTTCGCGAGGGTTGACGGCCAACCCGTGCAGGTCATACATCCGCCCTTCGAGATCAAACTGCCAGTTGTGGATCTGCGAAATCTATCAGAATCTGAACGCGTTGCTGCGGCATTGCAACTCGCGACAGAAGACGCACGCCAGCCCTTCGATCTGGCGAAGCTGCCGCTTCTGCGCGCCCGGTTGGTGCGGCTGGCCGACGAAGAGCACCGGCTCTTCGTCAACTGTCATCACCTTATCTTTGACGGGGTGACGGGATATCAGGTCTTTCTGCCCGAACTGGCGAGCTTGTACCAGGCTTTCGCTAATTCTGGGCCAGCTTCTTCCAAGCAATCACCGCTGCCGGAACTGCCCTTCCAGTATGCCGACTACGCGGTGTGGCAACGTGAGTTGCTGGACGACGGGGTCGTCAAGCAGCGAGTCGAATATTGGAGCCGGCAGCTTGGCGGCACGTTGCCGGTACTGCAATTACCCACGGACAGGGCTCGTCCTGGTACGGGAACCTTCCGCGGAGCCATGCAGTCTTTCGCTCTGTCCCGTCAACTCAGTGAAGATCTTCGTTCATTGAGCCGGCAGCAAGGCGTGACCCTGTTCATGACTCTTCTGGCGGCTCTCGACACACTGCTCTATCGTTACTCGGGCCAGGAAGACATCCTTGTGGGAAGTATCACTGCGGGCCGCGGCTATCCTGGGACTGAAAAGTTGTTGGGCTTCTTCCTGAATACGGTGGTTCTGCGGACGGACCTCACGGGAGACCCTACGTTTAGCGAACTGCTCGATCGAGTGCGCAAAACAACCGTTGAAGCCCTGTCCAACGATGATGTGCCCCTGGACCAGGTATTGAAAGAGCTTCATCCCGAACGCGATCTCAGCCGCAATCCCCTGTTCCGTGTGCTGTTGTCTCTGGAACCCTCGCTGTCGGGGCTCGACTCGGGATGGAACCTCACGCCGATTGACGTGGAGACCGGGACATCGAAATTTGACCTGTGTCTGGTGCTGGACGACCGGAGCGACGGGCTGTTCGGGCGCATGATCTACAGCACGGATCTCTTTGACGCCACGACCATATCGAGCCTCGTGGAATGCTGGCAGACTCTACTCGAGGCCGTGGTCGCGGATCCGGAAGTACGCATCAGCCAAGTCACGATTCTGCCGGAGCGCGAACGCCGTAAGTTGCTGGTGGAGTTCAATCAGACCCAGAAATCTTATCCTTTAACATTCGCGTACAAACGATTCGAACTAGAGGCGGAGAATACGCCGGACGCCATCGCCGTGAGGTGTGGCGATCACCAGCTCAGTTACCGCGAGCTCGACCAGCGCGCGAACAAACTAGCTCATCATCTGTGCAGCCTGGGAGTGGGACCGGAAGTGCCGGTCGCGCTTTGCGTGGATCGCTCCGTCGAGATGATGGTTGGAATCCTGGGAGTCCTGAAGGCGGGGGGCGCGTATGTGCCGCTCGATCCCACTTATCCGCGGGAGCGGCTGGACTTCATGCTCAGCGACTGCGACGCTGCGGTTCTGTTGACTCAGGCGCACTTGCCTTCGATCGCACGATCGCCCGGAAAGACTCGCGTCGTTCGTCTGGATTCGGACTGGAACGCGATCGAGGGAGAATCGACGCGAGCCCCCGTTATCGACATTGGTCCAGAGAATCTGGCCTATGTGATTTACACCTCTGGTTCAGCTGGTACGCCCAAGGGGGTGCAGGTCACGCACCGCAATCTGGTTCAGTCGACGAATGCCCGGCTCGACTACTACGACAACACAGGGAAGAAATTTCTGTTGCTCTCGTCGTTCGCGTTCGACAGTTCGGTGGCGGCAATCTTCCATCCCATTTGTTCGGGAGGAACGTTGGTCCTGCCGGGACCGGAATTCAATTGGGAAGCACGGCAAATCGCCGAACTGATTTTCCACAACCAGATTTCGAACATCCTGTGCATTCCCTCAGTTTATGCGGAGCTGTTGCAAGCGGGCGATGCCGGCCCGTTGGCTTCACTCCATACGGTGATCTTGGCGGGAGAGTCCTGCCCGCGGCAGTTGGTTGAAATGCATTACAAAGCTTTGCCGGGAGTGCAGCTCTTCAACGAGTACGGACCAACGGAGGCGACGGTTTGGAGCACGGTTTATCGCTGCGAGCCGCAGGGGCGGCAGACTTCGGTTCCAATCGGGCGGCCCATCGCCAACACCCAGGTCTACGTGCTCGACCGCAATCTGCAACTGGTGCCGAGCGGTGTTCCCGGCGAACTCTACATTGCTGGAGAAGGCGTTGCGCGCGGCTATCTGAATCGGGTAGAGCTCACGCAGCAAAAATTTCTGCCCGTACCATTCGCCGGTAACCCTGAGTCGCGGATGTATAGAACCGGAGATCTGGTGCGCTACCTCCCCGAGGGCGATCTTCAATTCCTGGGACGGATAGATGAACAAGTAAAGATTCGCGGGATGCGAATCGAACTGGGCGAGATCGAAGCCACTCTCTCCGAGCATCCGGACGTGAAAGAGGCGGTGATCACGGTAGAGGCAGAACAGCTCTTGGTTGCACATGTTGTTGCAAGTGAGCAATTCGCAACCTCAGGCGCTGAATTGGGCGCGTTTCTCAAGTCGCGGTTGCCGAACCATATGGTCCCCTCGACATTCAAGTTTGTTTCTGCTCTGCCGCGTACGCCAAACGGAAAGGTGGATCGTCTGGCTCTGTCCTCGAGTTCTGAGAGCCTTCCAGGTCCGCTACGGTCCGTGCCGGTGGCGCCGCGCGATTCCTTCGAAGCCCGGTTGCTGACGATTTGGAAGGAAGTCCTGGGAACGGACAGCTCTGACGTGACTCAGAATTTCTTCCAACTCGGCGGACACTCACTACTGGCAGCCAAGCTGCTCTATCTCGTTGAGAAGGAATTCGATCAGTCCCTCTCGCTGGCTTTCGTATTCCAGGCCCCCACCATCGAACTAATGGCAGACTGGCTGCGAAGTCCCGATCACAGTTTACGGGCGCGAGCCATCGTAGAGATTCAAACAAAAGGATCTCAACTCCCGTTATTTTGGGTTCGCGCCACTCCGCGATTCAGGCTCCTAGCCCAGAGTTTGGGACTTGACCAACCATTCCTTGGCGTCGACATTCCATTCTCCGATGCCATCAAGCTGCCCACACCTTATCGAATCGAGGACATCGCCGCGTTTCTTGTCAGGGCCATGCGTGAGGTGCAACCTCACGGACCCTATTCGCTCGCTGGACTTTGTGTGAACGCTGTCATTGCCTATGAGGTCGCGCGGCAACTTAAAGTAGAGGGTGAAGAGGTGGCGTCGCTCGCCCTGTTCGATGCGCATAACCAGGCTTTTTACAAGAATCCGCTTCGAGACGGCCGTTACACCGGGAGAATCAAGTATCACCTCGCCAACATTGTTCATTCGGATATGCGGGAGGGATCGGCTTACATCCTCGAACGATTAGAGGAAGCGCGGCGTAAACTTGAGAGGACGATCTGGCAGCTGTCGTCCGATCAGGGAAACAACAGCCGGGCGGGCAAAATGCACAACGCCGATGCCGTGGTTCACCCCGCTTTTCATCGGTATGAGCCCAAGACTTATCCCGGCAACATGGTTTTATTCCAGTCCAGCGACTGGCCCAAAGGTGCTTATTTTGATTTTGCGCTCGGCTGGAAGGATTTGGTGCAGGGCCGCATCGATTTTCGTCGGATTCCGGGAAATCATCCGTCAATGTTCACCGAGCCGAACGTGAAGTTGGTGGCCGCGAGGCTGAGAGACTATCTTTCAGAGGCTCGCTTCGACCGGCCGCGTGTGGCCAATTCACCAGATTCGGGTGTTGTCCGCTAGGAGCTATCCCCGCGTCCCAACGAATCCTCGCTAGAGACTTTCTTCTCTACCGCCGGAAGGCGGCATTCTCTGTTGAAGAGGGGGTGGAATGGGTGAGACCTGACGGCGGTCCCCGGAGATGAAGACTTTAGTCACTAGGGCATTTGGCCTCTTGCAGCAATTTGCGATCCCATATAACCTCGCAACATTCGGACACGCGCTTTGGATCGACCGTGGCGTGGTGGCTCCCCCCCGTAGGCGCAGCAACATCAACTGTTCTGATTAAAACTACTACCGGCAATCGAGTGGAGCAGCAGCCATTCGTGTTGCCACTCTTTCTTCCTCGTTTTTTTGAGGGAGATGGGACTCAGAGGGCGGAGCTATATCCGGCTTCGGAGTTCGTTGGACAGCCAAGTCCGCCGCTGATCTTAAATGGCTTGCGCTGCAAAAAGCGGTATAGAATTACAACTCGAATCACTTGTATTAAGTGGGCAAAAGGAATGCGCATGATGAAACGGATACTGGTATCTGTAAGCATTTTGCTGCTGGCGAGCGCGACGCTGAGCTGGGGGCAAAAAGTTCCGCAACCGATGGCCGTCAGTGCGACGAGCGGGGCAGCGGACATCAAGAGTGATGCCCAGTTTCAGACACGGAACCCTCGTTACAGCATTCGTGCCGCCGATACCTTCGAGGTTAACTTCGAACTGAGCCCTGAGTTTAATCAGTCGGTTACGGTCCAGCCGGACGGGTTCATCACCTTGAAAGGTGTTGGCGATATTCACGTTGCCGGCCAAACCGTCCCGGAACTCACCCAGACTCTGCGCAATGCCTACGACAAGATTCTGAACGACCCTCTCATTTCAGTCGTATTGAAGGATTTCGAGAGGCCGTATTTTACGGCGAGCGGGCAGTTGAACCATCCAGGGAAATATGAGCTTCGCGGAAACATAACCCTGACAGAAGCCATTGCGATGGCAGGCGGCTTTAACGAAACCGCTAAACACTCGCAAGTATTGTTATTCCGGCGGGTGAATGACCAGTGGCTTGAGGCTAAGATTTTCAACGTAAAGCAGATGATGAAGCAGGGCAAGCTGGGGGAAGATCCAACGTTACGTCCTGGGGACCAGCTGTTTGTACCCAAGAACATGCTGTCCAAGATCAAGCCCTTCATACCGAGTTCGGGCGTAGGAGCGTATGGCAGTCTAGCGCATTAATTTTAGGTGAGGGTCGGTTCGGGTACTTTATCGGGAGAAAACTATGACGAATCACAATTTTAGTTCGGGAAGAACCACCGGGCCGTTCGCCTTCACGTTGCGCGACGCTCTGGCCATCGCTTTTCGTCACAAGCGCGTCATGATTCTCTGCTTCGGCGGAGTACTGCTTGGTACGGTGCTGGCCGCCATGCTGATGCCCCCGAACTACAAAGCCGAAACCCGAATCCTGGTTAAACACGAGCGCGTCGATCCTGTCGTGTCGTCGGAGCAGAGCATGCCGGCGCAAGGCCGCGACGAAGTCACGGAAGAACAACTGAACTCCGAGGCCGCTCTCATCGAGAGCGACGATGTACTGCGCCAGACTGTCACAACCTGCGGGTTGCAGCATCACAAGAGCCTTTCCGGCCGGTTGTTTGGACGTACCGAAGAACAATACATCGCCAAGGCAGTCGACGCGCTGAAGGCAACCCTGAAAGTCGAGCCGATCAGAAAAAGCAATCTGATCAACATCAGTTATGAGTCGAGCGATCCCAAGCTGGCGGCTGCAGTATTATCGACGCTGTCCAAGGCCTATATTGAGAAGCATCTTGAGGTTCACCGGCCGCCGGGACAAGTGAAATTCTTCGAGCAGGAGACCGAACTGTACCGCCAGGATCTCGAGAAGGCGGAGAACCAGCTCAAGCAGTTTGCTCAGGAACAAGGCGGCGTGGCGCCGCTATTGGCCAGGGACATCACTCTGCAGAAACTTAACGACTTCAATGCGAGTTTGCAACAGACCCGGGCTGATTTGGCGGCCACACAGCATCGAATCCAGGATCTTGAGAAACAGGGAGGCAGCACTCCGGAGCGCCTCACGACGCAGGTCAAGGAGTCCGACGACGCCTCCGTTCTTCAGCAGCTCAAGAGCGCTCTGCTGACCCTTGAATTGAAGCGTACTGAGTTGCTCACCAAGTACCAGCCAACCTACCGCCTCGTGCAAGAGGTGGACAAGCAGATCGAAGACACCCGGGCTTCTATCGCCGGGGAAGAGAGCAAACCACTTCGCGATACAGTCACCGACCAGAATCCGACCTATTCTTGGATTGGGACGGAGCTGGCCAAAGCCAAGGCTGATTACAGCGGGATGCAGGCTCGAGAGGCAGCCACCCAAGCGATTGTGGCGATGTACCAGGGGAATGCACGGCAGTTGGAAGGAAAGGAACTGGCCCAGCACGATCTGGCTCGGACCGCCAAGGCAGATGAAGATAATTATTTGCTCTATCTGCGCAAACGCGAAGAAGCCCGCATGGCGGACGCATTGGATGAGCAACGTATTCTCAATGTCGCCATTGTGGAGACTCCCTCGGTTCCTTCCCTACCCACTGGGGATCGATGGCGCTACGGTCTGGTAGGGATTCTACTGGCTGCCACACTGAGTGCCGGCGTTGTCTTTACCATGGAATATCTTGATCCGTCACTGCGGACGCCGTCTGAGGTCATGTCCGAGTTGAACATCCCGGTCCTGGCCGCGGTGCCACAGAGAAATGGCCACGGCGCGAAGGTTCGCAATGGTCACAACGGGAACGGGAACGGCCACCGTAACGGGAACGGCAACGGCAATGGCTACGGTCGCAACGGAAACAATGGGGCCCATGCCCATTCCGTGCCGGGAATAGTTACCGCGAAAATAGATTCCCTGGGAGAAGATCTGGAGTAGGCAAAGCTCGACGCTCCTTGCATGAGGCTGGCCCGCTGGCGGCCACCAACAAAATTTACATTCGTTCGTTCGCACCAGCATCTTTTCCGGCCTACCCGGCCGAAATGCAGTGTCGCTGTAATCCCCCCCAGTAGAAGCTTTACGTCAGATTTGGAGGTTCTCCCAGGTGGGTAACGATCACCGCAAAACGCTCTCGAATTTGGTGAAGGTGCTCGACGTGGCCGTAGTCCTTCTCTGCTTTGGACTCGCCACACTTACGGTGTCGCACATCTTCAGCAGGGATGTATCCTTGGCCGAATTCCTCTCCTACAGGATCAAGATTCAGAATTTCATAATCTTCCTGGGGATTTTGCTCCTGTGGTACCGGGTGTTCAGATTCTTCGATCTTTACGAATCACGGCGTCTCTCCCGCCAGAGGGACGAGGTCAGCGACATCATCAAGGCAACTTCCGTGGGAACCATCCTGATGTATGCGGTCGCCATCGCTTTCCACGTGACGATGATCAATTATGTGTTCGTCGGAGTGTTCTGGGTCTCGCTCACTTTCATTACAGCCGCTGGCCGGTTGGGAGTGCGTTTTGTGCTCAGGCAGGTTCGAATCAAAGGGAAGAACCTGCGCAATATCCTCATTGTCGGCAGCAACGACGCGGCGGTTCAATTCGCCCGGAAGATTGAACAGAGTCCGTGGCTCGGATACCGCATTCTGGCGTTCGTTGACGAAGAATGGCCGGGGTTGAAGAAATTCAATCAGGAGGGCTATTCCCTGAGCTGCAACTTTGAGGGATTGCGGAAGTTTCTGCGCTCCAACGTTGTGGATGAGGTGGTGGTAACTCTGCCGCTCCGTTCCCTGCATTCCTATGCATCTGAAATCGCGGAACTCTGCGAAGAGCAGGGCATCCTGGTGCGTGTCGTTTCCAATATCTTCGACTTGAAGCACGCGCGCTCCAAGGCCGAGGATTTCGAGGGCGATGCTCATATCACGCACAGCACGGGCACAATCGTCGCCGGCTGGCCGGCCATCATCAAGTGGGTGCTGGATTTCACAGTTTCACTGTTCCTGATCGTTTTCTTCTCTCCGCTCTTTTTAATCACGGCCCTGTTGATTAAGTTGACTTCTCCCGGGCCCGTCTTCTTCCTGCAGGAGAGACTTGGCTTGAACAAGCGCAGATTTAAGATTTACAAGTTTCGTACCATGTCCGCAGACGCGGAAAGCAGGATGAAAGAGGTTGAACATCTGAACGAAGTCAGCGGACCGGTATTTAAGATTAAGAACGATCCGCGCATCACGACGGTGGGCAAGTTTCTTCGCAGCACCAGCATCGATGAACTCCCGCAGCTCTTCAACGTTCTGAAGGGCGACATGAGCCTGGTCGGCCCGCGGCCCATGGCCGTGCGCGACTACGAGGGATTCAATGAAGACTGGCAGCGCCGTCGCTTTAGCATACGGCCCGGGATAACCTGTCTTTGGCAGGTTCTGGGAAGGAACTCGATCCCTTTCGAAAAGTGGATGGAGCTGGACCTGCAATACATCGATCGTTGGTCGCTTTGGCTGGACTTCCAAATCTTAGTCAAGACGATTCCAGCAGTTCTGAGGGGCTCAGGCGCCAGTTGATCCGCCTCGTGTGCAAGACTGCTGCTGGATTGAACGGTGCTGCTATTTGGCTTAAGCGTTTATAAGCAATGATGAACTCGACATCGACACAACTCCAAGTCCCCGGCAAATCGCGTATTCGCGGCGGTTCCGTTGCTGTGTTGGGCGGTCTCGCGCTTGGGACCATAGTCTTGTTAACAGTGGCGGGAGAGTTCCTGGGTGATTCGGGCACGGCGACTGTCATTGTGGCCGCGCTGATCTTTTTTGGATTGCTGGTATTTGCGGCGGGTTATGGCCGGGCGACCAGTCAGCCCGCCAAGTGGCTTATCTTTATCGTGTGGTGGGGCCTGCTGGTCTCCGAGGAAGTTTTTTCCTATCGCAGTGATATCGCCACTGTCAGCGGAGCGAACTTTGCCTCTCAGGCGTATGACCAGGCTATCCTGTGGGTGGTTGCGCTTCTTGGTCTCATCGTCATCCTTCTGAAATATCCGCAATCGTTGCGGGGCATGTTTCAGGGAGACTACAAGTGGGTCGCCTGGATCACTCTGTTCAGCGTATTGTCGTCGGCGTATTCTCCCAACCCGGCATTCTCGCTGGCATGGGCATTCAAGCTCGCCCTGGTGGTTCTGGTCGTCCATATTTGTTCCCAGCAGATATCTGATATTGGCGACCTGAAGGCATTCCTGAACGTGACCATCTGGGGTTTCGTGTTTCTGACTGTCGTGCCCACGCTGCGCTCAGTATTTATTGCCGACCCTACTGGAGAATACGGATCGGGCGCGCTGGAACAGCGCTTCAGAGAGGCTCCCACGGAGATATCTGGAATCGCGGGCCTCCTCGCGGTTCTGTGCCTGATGATTTATTCGAAAGGGAAGCCCAAGTGGGCGCTCTGGATCGGCGCCGGCTCCCTGGTGATCATGGTGATCGCAGGCGGAAAGACTGGCATTCTCGCAGGCATCGTTTCCGGCATTCTATTTTTTGGGCTGCAGAAACGGTTCAAGGCGGTGCTTGGATTCGTGGTAGCGACCGCTGTGATCCTGGGGCTGGCACTGAAATTCACTTCACTTTCCGCCTACGTCGCGGGCTACCTTCAGTTGGAACAATTATCCAGCTTCACAGGCCGAACTGATTTGTGGTCGTTTGTAATGCCTTTTATCCTGCAGAATCCCATCCTCGGTCACGGATTCATCGCCTCCCGATTTATAGCTGTCATTCACCCCGATACGCCGTTCGGGAGCAGCCACATGCACAACAGCTTTGTCGAGACGGTCTATAACAATGGACTCGTCGGGCTGTGGTTGGTTCTGATGATCAATTTCGTGATCGTGAGAAATCTGTGGCGAACGGTTCGCGATTCAGTCTCCCCAGAGCTTCGCTACCTGGCGGTGGGCGCACTGGCCGCATACATCAATCTCTTGGTTAATGCAATGTGCAACGCGACCTTCGGGGGGCGGCCGGACGCCAACTACCTGATGCTGATTGCCATGGTCGTGATCAGCACTCAGCTGCTGAGAATGTCGCAAGCCCCATCCTTGAGCAGAACGGCAGCGGCAGAGCGTACTGGCGCTCCTGCGGTTGCCCCGGTATCAGTGTCGCGCTGGAACACAGTTCACAGGTTCGATTAAGAATCATGCCCATCATTCGCAAAGTTCGCCACAGGATCGCCAAGAGTCCGGTACATCGATCGTTGGCTTGGATTCGCCACCGCAACCTTCGTCCGGGGGATGTGTTTGTTGCTTCCTACCCCAGATCCGGCAATACCTGGCTGAGGTTCATGCTGTATGAAATTCTGGTGGGGAAGTCCTCGTCCTTTACCAATGTCCATCAGCTTGTTCCTGATATTGGAATGCAGAATAACGCGTTGCCCGTCCTGGGCAATCATGGCCGGCTGATTAAGACGCATGAAGCTTATCGTCCCCAGTATCGGAAAGCCATCTACCTGGTAAGGGACGCTCGCGACGTGGCACTTTCGGAGTTTGCCTACCAGAAAGCACTCGGCCTGGCGGAAGACAATTTCGAAACCTACCTTCCGCGTTTTCTTCGGGGCCAAGTGAACCCATTTGGTTCCTGGACGGCCCACGTGGATTCCTGGATGAACGCCAAAGACAGAGGTGACGCGGAAGTGCTGCTCGTACGTTTTGACGAGATGCGCGGTGAGCCCGAGGCATCTCTGGCAAACATGATGGAGTTTCTGGGGGTGCCGGCCGAGCGGGAGACCATTCGCCGCGCGGTGGCGAACAATTCTGTGGAGAAAATGCGGGACAAAGAGAAGGTAAACCCGCAGCGCGCCTCAGCCAAGGGCCGGTTCATCCGCAGTGGCGCCGTGGGTGGATGGCGGGAGAAGTTTACTGACACCCAGGCCGAGCTCGTTGAGCAATACGCCGGAAGTATTTTGACCCGCCTGGGATTTGTGGGAGCAGAAACGGTAAGCCAATAACCAACAGGACGTTAAGGTCTCGAGTTTAGCCGCAAGAATCCTCCCCCGGACGACCTTGTCGAGCAACCAGGGCCCAGATTCAAACGATTTTCAAAATTCCGTGGAGGTAGTCTGTGAAACCCTACTCTTTGATGTCTAGCCGTCGCCAACTGACCATCGATGTTCTTGCCGTCGCCCTCTGTTTACTCTGCCTGGTGCTGGCGCCGCTAGCTGCGCAGGCGCAAAACATCATCAGCACCTATGCCGGAGGCGGTGCCGTAGGCACAACTGCCTCTACCGTGGATCTCCCTGGTCCAAGCGGCGTCATTCGCGACGCTGCGCTAAACACTTACATCGCGGCGCCTTTCTCGACCTACGTCTTCAAGGTTACCGGGACCGCGGTCAGCACCTTTGCCGGGGTGGGTTACGAAAACTTCAGCGGGGATAACAGTCTCGCCAGCAAGGCGGGCCTGGCTCTGCCCAGTGCACTCGCGATCGACAGCAACGGGAACATCTACATTGCGGACTACGGTAACTCGCGAATTCGCATGGTGGCCAAGGCGACCGGGAAGATTTCTACTGTGGTTGGAAGCGGAACTAAGTGTGAACCGTCCACTGCCAAGTGTGGTGATGGCGGTTCCGCGACTGGCGTTAACGCAGCGTTGAACCTTCCCATGGCTGTGGCGGTCGATGCCCAGGGAAACATCTACATCGCGGATGCCGCCGATCACCGCATCCGCGCCGTCAACCGGACCAGCGCCTCGATTACTATCGCGGGGGTATTGATAGCGCCGGGTAACATTGCGACCATCGCGGGTACCGGTAACATCTGTCCCAGCACAACCAACCCCTGCGGGGATACTGGTCCGGCGATTTCAGCGGCCCTGAATTTCCCTGAGGGTGTTGGGGTTGACAGCCTGGGGAACATTTATATCTCAGACACGCGGGACAACCGCATTCGCCTCATCGCCCATGGGGCCTCGACGATCAATACATATGCCGGGAATGGAACTGCGTGTGTCTCGACGTTGAGCACATGCGGCGATGGCGGTGCGCTTCTTTCGGCTGAATTCCACTTTCCGATGGGCCTGTCCATTGACCCCTCAAACAACCTCTACATAGCTGATTCCGCCGACCAACGAATTCGCTTCATCAATGTGACGGCCCCTTCGATCGGCACGGTCGCGGGTAATGGAAAACAGGGCTTCAGTGGCGACGGCTCGACGGCCTTGAGCGCGCAGCTGAATCTGCCCGCCAGCGTGTTTCTGGATAGTTCCAGCAATTTGCTGATCTCAGATACGGGAAATCAACGCGTCCGGATAGTCACCGCAGGCAACATCTCAACCCTGGCCGGTGGTGGCACGGGCGGGGATGGAGGAGTGGCAACAAGTGCCACGTTCGCTGACCCCTACAACGTTGCCGAAGACTCCGCTGGCAACCTTTACATTGCCGACACCGCCAACAATCGAATCCGCAAGGTGGATGCAGTGACCAAGCTGGTCAGCACTGTCGCAGGCAATGGAAACAACGGTTACACCGGTGACGGTGGTCTTGCCACCAGCGCTACTTTGAATGCCCCCGCGGCAGTTGCCGTAGATTCGTCGAATAACATCTTCATCGCCGACACCGGCAACATGGTGATTCGAAAAGTCACCGCGGCGACTTCCATTATTTCCACGGTGGCCGGGAATGGATTGGCGTGCCTGCCGCCGCCCGCAACCTGCGGAGACGGCGGTCCGGCAACCAGCGGAAACCTCTCCACACCGCTCGCTATTGCTCTGGATACAGCCGGAGACCTGCTGATATCCGACTACACGGCGCAGTACGTGCGGATCGTGTCAGCGGCAAGCCAGAAGATCACGGCGGTCACCGGCATTGGCCTGGTTGGCTTCAGTGGAAATGGCGGTCCGGCGAAAGCTGCCAAGGTCAATCATCCCTTGGGAGTGGCTTTCGATGCGACTGGGAATGTCTATTTCTCGGATAGCCAGAACAATGTCATTCGCTCGGTTACCGGGAACATCTTCTCCGGGGGCACCATCAACGCCTACGCGCTGAGTGGCGTCGCTCACTTGCAGGGAGATGGTGGTCCGAAACTTCTTGCCGGACAGTGGAACCCGCTGGAGGTAGCGATGGATCCCTCCGGCAATCTCTTCATCGGCGGCGGCAACGACAACGTCGTGCGTAGAGTGGACTCAATCACGGGTACGATTGGCACGGTGGCCGGTAGCGCGACCCACGCGTTGAGTGGCGGGTTCAGTGGAGACGGTGGTCTGGCTACCGCGGCGAAGTTGTCCAACGTAGGGCTTACGGTAGACGGGCAGTCAAACCTGTACATCGCCGATGCCGGCAACAATCGCATCCGCCTGGTTCACCTTACGCCGGCTGCGACTACAACTCCGACGGCGCTCGCATTTCCTCCAACTCCTCTCCACCAGCCCAGTGCCCCGCAAGCGGTCACGTTCAAGAGCACGGGTGGAGTCGATGTAGACCTGACCAGCATCACGTTCGGCGGCAACAATTCCAGCGAATTCAGCGAGACGGATAATTGCGCCGCCCCGGCAAACCTTGGCGTAGATTCTACCTGCACGGTGACGGTGACATTTACCCCGCTGAGCTACGCGCTTCGAACCGCAACCCTGGTCTTCAATGACAACGGTCCAGGCGGTTCGCAGACGGTTACGCTCAGCGGTTACGGTCCATACTTCACGCCGTCGGCATCGCCCTCTACGCTCACCATCAACCCAGGATCGTCAGGTGTGTCGACCATAACGGTCACGCCTTTCGGCAATTTCAATGGACCGATCAACCTTAGCTGTACTGGTTTCCCGGCCAATTCGACGTGTTCGATTGCGCCCACTTCTGTCACCTTGGACGGCACAGGCACGGCCCAAACCGCGACACTCACGCTGACCACCACTGCTTCGACTCCAGTAGGCTCCTACACCCTGAATGTGGCGGGTACGTTCGTCCAGGGAGGCGGGCAATTGCAATACTCGACCACCATAGGGGTGACGATTCCGTAAGCGGAAAACGTCCACGCTCGGGGGTCGGACGATGCGCCAGACCTCCGAGCATTATCCGGCGGGGCCCGTCTTTGGGCCCCGGCCTCATTTTTGCTTCTGCCGTGCTCTGGTAACCGCGGCTTGGTTACCGAAGATTGCGTTCTCCCGGTTACGTGTTGTGGTTACGGGAAAGTTGCTTGGAACCGTGGGCTTCCCAATAGCTCGCGGCCGGGAATCGGCGTAGAGGAGAACGACTCCTTGACAGCTTCCAGAGTGGCTGGCATATTGTAATCATTGCTTGGACGTGTTGGACTCCTCCCCGAAGCTGGTCTCAACGTTACTCATAACCCCACGGTCCTGATAGGTTTGAAGCCCCCCAGCAGACTGCCAGCGACAGCGTCATTAGTGGTCCGACAGCTCGCTGGAGGCACGAAACGTGTGACTCAGAGGGCGGAGCTGTATCTTCGTAAGTTTGCCAGGGTGTAAGAGAGTCATACGAAATCATGCCGGTTACTCACGCTGATCCTGCGGTTCAGGCTCCCAACCTTTCATGGAAGAAGAAGATCCTCTTCGCCTTCATCTCCTGGGTGTTCCTGATGTTTTGCCTGGCCTGCCTTGCGGAAGTCTTTCTGCGTGTGGTGCCGATGGGGAAGTTCCAGAGTTTTCCATTCCGCGAGTACGACCCGAATGTTGGTATAGCCTTAATCCCCAACAAGTCAGTTCATCACAACAAGGGTTGTTTTCACGGGATGGTAGAGACGAACAGGTTTGGCATGCGCGACCGCGCCAGGACATTGGATAAACCTCCCGGGGAGTTCCGGATTGCGATGCTGGGAGACTCCGTCCTGGAAGGCGTTCATGTTCAGCCGGATGAGGTGGTCAACATCCAGCTGGAAAAAATTCTGCGGGCAAAGGGGTACAACGCCGAGGTGCTGAATTTCGGAGTCGAGGGAATCGGCACCACGCAAGAACTTCTCATTTACAAGGAGAAAGTCCGTCAATTCCATCCTGACCTTGTCCTGCTGACCTTCACCTCGAACGACGTGATGAATAATTCGTCGGTGATTCAGCCGGAAGTGTACGGAATTCAAACCTGGTACGCGCCCTATTACGACTTGGGACCGGATGGAAACCTGATATTTCGGCCGGTGCAGAAGCGATGGTTCAACGGGGTCCGCACCTGGCTCGAGAACCACTCCGTGCTCCTCTATTACGTGGAGCGGATATGGTTTAGCATCGACTATGCACCCACCAAATGGGATGGGATCCCGGTATTCTATGGATCGTATGGGGATCCTCTGAGTCCCGACTGGACCAAGGCCTGGCAGGTCACCGACAAAGTTATGGGGTTGACCAAGAGGACTGTCGAGGCGGACGGGGCCAGGTTCATGGCCCTGACGTGGGCTGATTTCTGGGAAGTGGACCCGGATTGGCGGCCCCGGCTGGAAAAGCAGATTGGAACGAAGCTTCCGCCCGAGTTCAGTCCGCCGAAGGCAAGGGAGCGGCTGGAAGATATCTATCGTCGAAACGGTGTAACCTACGACTTTCTCACGTCGTACATGCAGAACTATCGCGACGAACATCATCTGCAGTGGCCTTATTTTTCGTACACCTGCAATCCTCATTACAGTGCTCTGGGCCACGCCGTGACGGCACAGGGGATTTTCGAGAAACTGCAAGAGCACGGAATGCTACCTCCGCTGGCTGGCAGTACAGCTCCGGCGGCAACCGTACACTAGACATTCTGGCAAGTTTGGTCTGGCAAAATTCGAAGGAGAACTTTATGAAATTCGTGCAAACCGCGGTTCGACGCTTTGGGATTGCGGGCGAGCTGCTTTCCTTTTTCGTGGGCAACAAGCGTTGGTGGCTCTTGCCCGTGATTCTGAGCCTCTTCCTGTTGGGAGCGCTCATCGTGGTGGCGCAGAGTTCAGCCATTGCACCGTTCATATACACGTTGTTTTAGGAGAAAACATGCTGAAGATGTTGAAGCGCCTGTGGGAGGGCTGGAAGGTAATTGCGCACAAGATCGGCAATTTCCAGGCCCGCGTCCTGCTAACGATTTTCTATGCGGTGCTGGTGCTTCCTTTTGGAATTGCTGCCCGCTTGTTTACGGATCCGTTGCGTATCAAACGGCGTCCAACTGAATGGCTTGACCATCCCGACGCGCCCACCGATATGGAGTGGGCCAGAAAGCAATAACCTCTTGTACATTCTTGGAATCTCTTGTTATTACCACGACGCAGCGGCGGTTTTGCTGCGGGACGGCCAATTGGTGGCGGCTGCGGAAGAAGAGCGCTTCACGCGGATCAAACATGACTTCAACTTCCCGAAACAGGCCATCAAGTTCTGTCTTGATCAAGCCGGCATTCAGGGCGCAGATCTCGACTACGTAGTCTTCTTCGAGAAGCCATTTCGCAAGCTGGACCGCATCCTGATGTCGGTCCTGCAGACCTACCCACAATCGTGGAAGGTCTTCCGCGAGTCCATGGTCACCTGGATCGTCGACAAGCTGTGGGTGGCTTCGACTTTGCAGATGGAGTTGGGAGTCAGCAAAGACAAAATCCTGTTCAGTGAGCATCACCTTTCCCACGCCGCCAGTGCGTATCTGTGCTCGCCCTTCGACGAGGCGGCGATCCTGACCGTGGACGGCGTCGGGGAGTGGGTGACCGCGACCTACGGAGTCGGGCGCGGAAACGAAATCAAGCTGCATAAGCAGATGGATTTCCCGCACTCGCTGGGCTTGTTGTACAGCGCATTCACCGCTTTTCTAGGATTCGAGGTGAATGAAGGCGAGTACAAAGTGATGGGCATGGCTTCTTATGGCCAGCCGCGCTATGTCGACAAAGTATGGAAAGTGGTTCATCAAAACCAGGACGGATCGTTCGCGCTGGACATGGACTACTTCAGCTTCCATCATTCCACCGAGAAGACGTACAGCCGGAAATTCGCCGCGCTCTTCGGGGAGCCGCGTCCACCGAAGATGCTATTTTTCACCGAAGGGACAGGCTTCCCGCAGTATTTTGGAACTCCGCCAGCGAACTATAAAGAGCTGTCGGATCAGAACCAGCACTATGCGGATATCGCGGCCAGCATCCAGAAGGTCACGGAAGAGTTGATGCTGGGCATGGCAAACAATCTTCACAGGACTACCGGGCTGAAGAAGCTTTGCATCGCCGGCGGAGTGGCCCTGAACAGCGTGGCCAACACCCGGATCCTGAACGAGACTCCGTTTGAAGAACTGTACATCCAGCCCGCGGCTGGGGACGGGGGCGGCGCGCTGGGGGCGGCGCTGTGGGTGCACAATACATTGCTCGGCAAGCCCCGCAACTTCACCATGCAACACGCCTACTGGGGACGGTCCAACTCCGAGGGTGAAATCGGCGACTTCCTCACCCAAAACAACATCCCGCATTCTCACTTCGACAACCAGGACGAATTGCTGGATCGAGTGGTGCAGCGCCTGATGAATGGCAAGGTGGTAGGCTGGGCTCAAGGCCGGTTCGAGTGGGGGCCCCGCGCTCTGGGCAGCCGGTCCATCCTTGGCGATCCCCGCAATCCGGACATGAAAGACATCGTGAACGCTAAGATCAAGTTTCGCGAGCCTTACCGGCCGTTTGCTCCCTCGGTGCTGGCTGAGTCCGCGGAGAAGTATTTCGAACTGCCGAACGCGATCCAAAAAAATCCCGCGCGTTACATGTTGTACGTGGTGCCGGTCAGGGAAGAACAGAAGGCCACCCTGCCCGCGATCACGCACGTGGATGGGACCGGGCGACTGCAAACCGTATTCCGCGAGCACAGTCCGCGCTATTACTCATTGATCGAGAAGTTTGGTCAGGCGACCGGTGTTCCTGTTGTGCTCAACACTTCGTTCAATCTGAAGGGGGAGCCGATCGTGAATACTCCAGCCAACGCATTTAGTACTTTTTCCAGGAGCGGAATGGATTCGTTGATCCTGGAGAATTTCATCATCGACAAGACATAGCGGAACCGATCCTTCTCTTTATAAAGAAGATACGATGACGATGACGGATCAAATCGAGGCCAGCCAGGACTGCAAGCCGGATATCCCCAACTTTCGTGTACTCGGGGTTCGGGTGCATGCTGTGCAGATTCCCGACATCATTCGGATCGTGGAGCAGTGGGTACGCAAACGCGGCGCTGCGCAGTACATTGCCGTTACCGGGATGCATGGCGTCTCTGAAGCGCGGGAGGATGCTCACTTTCGCGAGGTACTGGAGACCGCGGGGCTGGTGATTCCCGACGGCATGCCTCTGGTTTGGCTGGGCCGCTTACAAGGGCACCGCGAAATGAAACGCCGCACTCCTGGGGCGGAAGTGATGGAGTGGTTTTGCCGGGAGACCGGTTCGAAGTACAGCCACTTCTTTTACGGTGGCGTGCCGGGCGTGGCAGAACTGCTGGCCAAGTCTGAGCATGATCGTCACGGAATCCGGATCGCTGGTACGTACTGTCCGCCGTTTCGTCCGTTGACGCAAGAAGAAGACAGGGAAGTGCAGGCCATGATTCGGGACGCAGCTCCGGATATTCTCTGGGTCGGTCTCAGCACTCCAAAACAGGAAAAGTGGATGTATGAACACAGGAATACGGTTCAGGTGCCTGTGATGTTGGGAGTAGGCGCCGCCTTTGATATGAACACCGGCCGCCTGAAGCGGGCGCCGTCGTGGATGCAGGAGAGCGGGTTGGAGTGGCTCTTCCGTCTGCTGGCAGAACCACGCAGGTTGTGGCGCAGATACATCATTAACGGTTCCAAGTTTGTTTGGGCAGTGTGGCGGGAGCACCTGATCCCCCAGATGTTCAGGCGCCCGGCAGCGGGCTCCGCGCAACTTCCCGAATGATTGCACGCGCTAGACGTAGTTGATCCAGAATTCTCAAAACAAATCAGTCAGGAGGCATGGGGAGATGAGCAGTCAGAAGCGAATTTTAGTGACGGGTGCGGGAGGCTTCATCGGTCATCATTTGGTGAAGAGATTGAAAGCCGATGGACACTGGGTACGAGGGGCCGACATTAAGCATCCGGAATATGAGCCCAGCGCAGCGGATGAATTCGAAATTCTGGATCTGCGCAAGGTCGAGAATTGCGAGTTGGCAACCCGCGGTGGCATCGACGAGGTCTACAATCTTGCCGCCGACATGGGAGGCATTGGTTACATCACCGCTTTCCATGCCGACATCAGCCGCAACAACATTCTCATCAACGCGCACATGCTGGAAGCCAGCCGGCAAAACGGCGTGAACCGCTTTCTCTTCTCCTCCTCTGCCTGCGTCTACAACCAGGCAAAACAGAAAGACCCCAACGTGACGGCTTTGCGCGAGGAAGATGCTTATCCCGCCGATCCCGAACCCGGATACGGCTGGGAAAAACTCTTTGCGGAAGAGCTCTGCCGTTACTACTACAAAGATTACGGTTTCAAGACGTCCATCGTGCGCTTTCATAACGTGTACGGTCCACTGGGAACCTACGAAGGCGGAAAAGAGAAGGCACCCGCAGCCATCAGCCGCAAGGTCGCCGTGGCTCAAGACGGAGATGAGATCGAAGTCTGGGGCGATGGTGAGCAGACACGCTCGTTCATGCATGTGGACGATTGCGTGGAAGGTCTAATTCGTCTTATGGCTTCCGACTACCGTCATGCGTTGAATCTGGGGACGGATGAACTGGTCACCATCAACGAATTGGTAGACATGGTTGCCAGAGTGGCGGGCAAGACGATCAAGAAACGTCACAACCTAACCGGGCCGCAAGGCGTACGGGGCCGCAATAGCGACAACACGCTCTTGCGCAAGGTACTCGGTTGGGAACCATCCATCCGGCTTGAGCAGGGCCTGGCCAATACTTACCCGTGGATCGCGTCCCAGGTCCAACAAGCCGCACCAGTCACAGTCGATGGCGACTAATGAACTCGGTCGATTCTCACCTATCGGGTGACGCAGGTTCCGGGCCTCTGTTCGTGATCGGGATGTGGCGGTCCGGAACCTCGCTGCTGTACACTCTGCTGAATCAGCACCCGCAAATCGCTCTCATGTACGAGGGCGATTTGCCGCTTTTGCGGGCGCTTTTTTCCCGCAAAGGCAGCAACCGGGACTGGCTGACAAGGTGGGAGTTCTGGAATTCCGCTCTTTCCCGCCACCGCATCCCAATCGACAAGATTCCCGCGACCGTTCCCGATCTTCCCTCTGGCGCTGTGGCGGTTTGGAAGGAATATGCTGGCCCCGCCGCCGTGATAGGAGAAAAGTCGCCCGATTATTTTGATTCGCTGCAGATCGTGGCCAGGGAATTTCCCGGCGCCAGGTTTATTGTCATCTGGCGAGATCTCGGCGATATCTGCCGCAGCATGGTTCGGGCCCGTAAAGGCTCGTCTTTCTTTTCCAAGCCGGGCATTCTGCACAGGGCTATCATCGGATATTACAGACTTAAGCTGGAGTGCGATGCTCTGGTGAGCCGAGGAGTTCCACTTCATCAGATTCAGTATGAAGAAATGGTGCAGGACTCGACTAAGGTGATGACGGGCGTCTGCGAATTTCTCCAAATACCGTTTGATCCGAAGATGTGCTCTCTGGAAGGGTCCGACCGCTCGGCAATTTATGAGGGCGTGCATCACGAACAGGTCAAACGGGAGAAAATTCTGGCTTCAACAGAGCGCGAGGAAGTTCTGTCGCCTCGCTTGAAAAAGAAGATTGCCAGTTACGTCTCCTACTGGAAGGGGCAATACAAGAACGCGTGGCCTCTGTACCCCAAGTCCGAGCAGCAGGCTCCCGAATACCCTGGTGCAACCGAGAGGTTTCTGGATAATCTGCTGTTCCGCGGGTTGCGAATCCTGGACGGGTTTACCGCGTTCGTTTACTGTTACGCCCCGATCAGTTGGCTGCACCGCTACCGTTCTTTCAAGAATCGGCGTTATCAGAATGCTGCAGCGGCTTCGGAGAAAGCCGGATTGCCGCAGTCCTCCTCCAAGGTGGAGACTTTGCGCCGGGTGGAAGCACCTGAATTGAAGTAGTCGGCTGATATGAAGATCCTCGGTTTATCTTCGTTTACGCACGATACCTCGGCCGCTTTGCTTGAGGACGGCGTGGTCCGCGCGGCCATGGAAGAGAGCAAACTGCTGCGATCCAAGAGCACCAGTGGCCTGCCCGACGCGGCGATACAGTTCTGTCTGCGGAGCGCCGGCACAAGTTGGCGGGATCTCGACTACCTGGCTGTATCCAGCCGACCCCTGCACGGCTGGATTCGCCGGTCCATGGCGGGCGCAAGAATCCTTCCTTTATCACCCGTCGCCGGTGCCTACTGCCAGGTTGGTGAGGTGGGGCGTTTGGCCCGTGAGCTAGGCAACTTTCGCGCCCTCCGGCATCCCAACGAAGCACAATCGGCGAAGGTCATCCAGTTCGAGCATCATCTCTGTCACGCCGCCAGCGCATTCTTCCTCTCGCCGTTCGAGCGCGCCTTGATTCTCACCATGGACGAAGAAGGTGACGGCAGGTCGTCCATGCTCTCCGTGGGTGAGGGAAACCGCATCCGAGCCGTCCGCAGCATGCTATACCCGCACTCGCTGACCTGGCTCTATTCACAGATTACCGGGCTTCTTGGATTTGTTCCGCGTGTGGACGAGCACAAGACTCAATGGTTGAGTTTGGAGGGCACGCCCGAGTACCGCGACATTTTTCACGACATGCTGCGGAAGCGCACCAACGGTTTACCCCGCCTTGACCACAGCTATCTTGCCCACGGGGCGGGTGGGCACTTTGTGTTGTCGCCGAAGTTCTACCGGAGAATTGGGGTAGCTGAGCACAACCCGCAATTCACCGACGAGCAGCGGCGCGCCCTGGCCGCGACCGTTCAGCAAGTCTGTACTGAGATCGTCACCGAGATCGTGGAAGCGTTTCGAAAACAGCAGGGAATCGATGAGGTCTGTCTGGGTGGCGGCTTGTTCCAGAACACAATGCTGGTCCACGCGCTTGAGCAGAGTTTGGGTTTGAATCGGGTTTTCGTGCCGCCGGCCCCGGGAAATGCGGGGTGTTCGGTGGGTGCGGCTCTGCTGGTGCAACATCAGGTGCTGCAGGCTCCGCGCAAAGAAGCCAGTAGCAGCGTCTCTCTGGGGCCGTCCTACACGCGGCATGAGATCAAAGATATTCTGGACAACTGCAAGGCCAGGTCCTCATTGCAGAACACGGAGGAGCGCCGGGCCGATGCCATGGTACAGCTTCTGCAAGCGGGCAAGATCATTGGCTGGTTTCAGGGCGCTGCGGAATTCGGTCCGCGCGCGCTGGGAAACCGCAGTGTGCTGGCCTCTCCCTGGGCTCCTTACGTCAAAGAGAATCTCAACGATTTCATCAAGCACCGGGAATGGTTCCGGCCCTTCGCTCTTTCCATTCCGGAGGAAGACGCTCCGAACTACTTCGAGTGTTCGCATCTTTGCCGTTCGATGAGTTCGATGGCGCGCGTTCGCGCCGATGTCGAGTGCTTGCCCGAGGCTTTTGTACTGCCGGGCAATATCGTCCGCTTACATCTGGTGGAGAGGCACACGAACCCCGCTCTATGGGGCTTGTTGAAGCGTTTTGGATTGCACGCTCCAGCGCCGATACTGATAAATACCTCTTTTAACCTTTTCGGGGAACCGCTCGTCGTGAGTCCTCTCGACGCGATCCGTAGTTACAACTGCTCGGGGATTGATGCCTTGATGATCAATAACTTCCTGCTCTCCAAGGTCCCGCTTCAGAATGGGGCGAGAGTGCAAGAGTATTCTGGCGCAAAGATCTCCACGTAGCATTCCTTCCTGCTTCGCAACCTCTCCAAGTCCCACCCACGTTTGGCTGCAACCTTCCGGCCCCTCATGAAACAGGCACTGGGCCGATCCTTGTTTGAAACACATTGTTCGAGACGTCAATAGAAATCCGGGACAGGCGATGCCGGAGGTGCGGCATAGGCCTGTGCCCGGATTGTGTGTAGGACGAGCGGCAACGTGCTGGTGTTACTGGTTTTCCAGCAAGAGCGGCTTAATCCCAATCTTTAGGATCGAGCCGCTAGTCTTAGTCTTGACGCCATTGAGATCAAGAAAGTAAGTGTAGCCGGCAGGAATGGTGAAGTTTGACGTAGAGCAGACTCCCGCGTTGCACGTCTGCGATGTATCCCATACCGCCAGCGCCTTGTACCCGCCCGGCCGCGTATAGCCACACTGCCACACCGTTCCAACGGCTACGCAGGGTGAACTCAAAGTCGCTCCTACCAGCCAAGTGGCCACTTCGCTGAACGTAGTTGCTCCCGACTGGGTGCCTGATTGCTCTGTCCAGAATGGTGTGTTGGACGCATCCCACGCGTACCAGTAAGAACGGGCCAGCCCGATTGACTGCTGCACAATCAGGTAGCGGGCAATCCAGGCTGCCTCCTGGTCCTGATCGGTGATTGTGTTCCTCGGTCCAAAACCACCTTCGGTGCTGAACAAAGGCTTCTGCTGTTGATTTGCAGTGGCCAGCATGCTCTGCAACGGTGCCGCGTCGGTTACAGCGTTTTCCGGCGGCGCAGGCCAATTCACATATCCATGATAGGCAATGACGTCGACAACCGAGCCGCCACCAGCGTTGATGAAATCACTCATCGCCGTAGTGAAGGTCGTTCCAGCATCGCTTACAAAAGCAGGAGTGGTGATTTGCGCCGCCGGGTCGATCGCCTTCAGCGTGTACTTGCTCTTTGAGTTGCATCCGGTCCCGACGACGATGCAATGGGCGTCCTGCGCCATTCTCACCAGCTGAGCATTGGTACCCTGCCACATAGTTCCCACCGTGGGCTCGTTCCAAATCTCGTAATACTTAATTCTGCCCTTGTATCGAGAGGCGAGCGCGGTGACCCAGTCAATAAAATGCTGGTTAGTACCGCTGCCATCCACGTTGAGATCGGCAGGCGGGAAGCACTGACCAGGTCCACCCTGGCCGTTGAGCATGTAGCCGCATTGGAAAGACGCATTCCCCGAACCGCACGCGGGATTGTTACTGGCACACTGCGCCCACACCGGAGTGCGCGCCAAATCGAACAGAACGTCGGCGTGGTTGGCGAGCGCGGCGTCAATGCGCGTGTCGGTTGTGGTCCAGTCGAAAACTCCGGAGGCGGTGTTGATCTGGGCCCATGCCGTGTCGCTATCCCAGAAGCGCTGTCCGCCAAACGCAATGCTCGGCCATGGCGTGTTCGGCCAGTCGATGTGCATGCCAAAGAAAGACATGGGAATGACCTGGCCCTTTGCCGAGCCGCTGATGAACAGTTTCATTTTCTGCTGAGCGTGATGAGTCCCTGCGTCCGAGACTTTGACGCTGATTGGGAATTCGCCAATCTGCGTCGGTGATCCGGAGAGCGTGCCGTTCGAGTTGAGAGTGATTCCAGCCGGCAGCGGCCCCGATAACAGAGTCCACGTATATGGCATGAATCCTCCTGTGGCGCCGAGGGCATAGGAGTACGAAGAGCCTACCGGAGTGCCCGGCAAGGTGGGCGTAACAATCGCGAGTGTCGGTGACGCCGGCGGTTGGACGGTCACTTGCGCACGGGTTTGCCGGTTGGGATCCTCCACACTCGTGGCGGTCACGTTCACCCAGGTTGGCACGAGTACAGTTGGCGCGGTGAAGACTCCGTTGGAGGTGACGCTCCCCTGGGTTGTAGACCAGGTGACGTCGGGATTGGTCGCGTTCTGCGCGACTCCGGTGAACTGCAGACTGGTGGACGCGGTCACGGTTGCGCTGCTGGGCGTGACTGTGACACTGATCGGCGGCATCACAGTCGCGACTGCCGTAGCCGATTTCGTCGGGTCCGCCACGCTTGTCGCCGTGATCCGGACCGTCGTCGTTGCCGTCACCTTGGGCGAAGTAAACATTCCGCCTGAGATCTGGCCTTGCGTGACTGACCACGTGACACGAGTCTGTTGAGTGTTGCTCACCGTCGCTACAAATGGTTGCTGCTTCGACGAATTCATGGTCACCGTGGCCGGGCTGATCGAAACGCTCACCGGAGGACTCACGGTGACAACGGCGGTTGCAGACTTCGTTGGATCGGCCACGCTTGTTACCGTCACGGAGACGGTCGTGTCTACTTTCACCGTGGGTGCCGTATACAAGCCTGAACTCGAGATCGACCCTTGCGTGGCCGACCACGTCACCGCTTGATCAGTGCTGCCGGTGACTTTCCCGGTGAATTGTTGCGTTAGGCTCGAAGAAACGCTAGCCGTTTTGGGTGTGATGTAGACATAGACCTGCTGGCTGGCGCTCGCGGTAGCGACTGTTAATATGCAAAATAACGCCGCGAAAAGGGTTACTTTGCCTGTTTGAAGGCTGAACGTCGTACGCCGACGCAAGGTTAGAAGAAAGGACACGGGGGACATGGCAATCCTCAAAAAACTATTTAATTTTGCGGTCACTCTCACTTTATGGAGGGTGGGAGGATGCGACTAGGTGCCAAAGGGGCAAGCACCGCGTTGTACAGAGGTACCTTAACCAAAACGGGAAAGGGCTTAAGACCTTTGTCGGTCGGCAAAGAGTGTCATACGGAGAGGCTAGGGCGATGAGCGCTACACACCAATCCACGCGGGCAGGTAGATTCGCAATCGCCCGGTTGCGGCGCTGGCCTGCTCCACTATAGGCTCTTGAGCAAGATCGGTTTGGCACCGATTTGCACGGTTAAACCGGAGATTGTGTGTAAGACTCCTTGCAGGTCTTCGTATTTGATGTAGACAGGATCGGGCGTGAACGGCGATGTAGTACAGTTGCCACCGCTGCAGGTCAGCGATGCATCCCAAACTGCCTGCGCCGCAACGCCGCCGGATAAGGTAAAGTCACAGGTCCAAACATCTCCGGATGAAGTACAGGGACCAGTCGGCGTAGCGCCATTGAGCCAACCGTATAGCACCCCGTAAGCATTGCCGGCTGCATTCAATCCGATTCCCGGCACATAGAGGGTTCCAAAGTTTGTCGCCCCGTATTCAAACCAGGTAACGCGCTTCACCCCCAGCCCAGGCTGCAACAGGTAGGCACGAGCCAGCCATCCTGCCTGCAGATCGGGATCACTGATGTCAGCTGTTGAATAGCCGAGTTCCGTATCCCAGATTGGCTTGGAAGCATCGCTGCCCGAGGCGACTACCTGGAACTGATTCGCGACGTCGAAGACGCCCTCCACCGGGTGGCCCGGCTCCACGTAGCCGTGAAAACTGAAGATGTCCGCATACTGGCCTCCTCCGGCCGCCAGATAGGCACTCATCCACCCGCTGGGTGAGTTTAAGGCGGGGTTGCTTTGATCCGTAGTCGTCACCGGCGTCGGCGTCAGCATCTGTGCAGTTGGGTCGATCTTAAGAATGATGCTGCGAGCATCCTGAGCCATCCGCACCAACTGCGCAAGGGTACCGTTCCACAGAGTAAAGTTGTTGGGCTCGTTCCACATCTCCCAGCGGTGAATCTTGGGCAGGCTGTCGCTATTAACGTGATTCGCTATGGCCGTAATAAAGTTCTTGAAAGTTTGATCCGTTCCCGTCCCGTCGGGGTTCAAGTCGGTTGGGGGATCGCACGAGCCGGGCGTGTGATCGCTGGAGGAGCCAAAACTGCAAGAGTCGCTCGGATTGCATGAGATATAAGTCGGAACCGAGTAAATGGTGTAGATGATGTCGTAATTCCCGTTTTGCTGGTACAACTTTCTCCACTGGTCGAGTGTGCTGAAGTCATAATTACCGCCTCCCTTATCGATCTGAGACCACTTGGTCTCAGTCGAAGTCATCCTGACCGTGCCAAACGGGAAGGTGGGCCAAGGATACGTAGGGGGTGTATTAAGAACGCCTACGTCGACGTGCATTCCGAAGTATTGCGGTGAAAGCTGGGAGAGAACTTGGGGAGCGACGTAACCAACAGGAGTCTGAGCGGCCCGAGCAGCCGCCGATGATCCTCCACAAGTGGGAGGAGGAATCACAATATTCCGGGTTGACGTCGTGCCTCCGCATGCGATCATGGAGGCCACGAGAAGTAGCGCTACGGCGGCCCGGAACGGGGCAGCAAATGCCACACCACGCCGGCAATCGCGCGGGACGACCGGCCAATTCACACTGCTATTATTTGATCTGCGACTTTCTCTCTGCCCCATGCTTCCCCCCGCAATGCTACACGAAAGCGGTGACCCAAATCATAGCAACACCGCTTAGATAAGAAAGTTTCGCTGCGACTTTCGAGCCTTGAACTAAACCTGAATCGTTAGTTTGCAAACCACTGTGCTTTAAAGGCTTAGCAGACGAAGACTCCAACCCCCGAGTGTGTCCAAAGGACGAGAAATCATGCACTCCTCGAAGCTAGTGCGTCCGCACTATGCATTGAGCGGTCATGTGGTTGCTGATCGCCAAAGAGCCGAGCTCGCCACCCAACGCGTCTACGGTCCCTGAGTTTACTCCCTCTGCACCGTTACAATTGGTGACGGGATAAAGCGAGAAGCCGGCGGTCTGCCCCGAGCTGGTGAACTGCTCATAGAAAAGGTCTCCTTGGGCGGCCGAAGGATTAATCCCGTTGTTGCACACCCAGCCGGCCATTGCGGTATGGGGATAGCTGAAGCTCGGCGTGCTTGTACCATTCACAATGGACATCGCCTTCCAGTTGGTGTTCGATTGCGGAGACGTGTTGGCAGACCCACCGCAACTGGCATCGCCAGTAATAACGCCAACGCCCGCGGCTGTTCCAGAACCCATGGGTCCAGTGTTATAGGATGGCGAATCCTGAAACTCAGCACCGTTACAACCAAACTGCCCCGGTGTACAAACCGAGATCGGCGCCGGTGAAGGGACGACGCAGCCCTGTTCGATATCGCTGAACACCGGCCCTGAAATCAGCTCGACATTGTCCAGGTAGCTCCCCGCACCATACCAGGCTAACGTATATCCAACCGCTGCCGAGCCAGCGCTAAACCCCTGCGCGCATTTTGCTCCGCCTGGAGTGGCTACCTGCTGAAAAATGTAGTTCATCAGCGTGGCCGGCCGGCAGGCAGCGACCCCAACGTTCTTAACGGCCAAGCCTGTATCCTCCCAGCTTGACGGCCATGCCATCTGAACCAGCGCGAATCCCGCAGCGGAATATGGCCCGACAAAATCAGTTAGGTCGTAAGGATCCGTTCCCGAACCACCGGCGTGAAAAAAAATCGTGCCTTTGAAAGCGGCAGTCGGCGCAAGGGTCCCGTACGTAACGGTGAGGTTTGCTGTGTTCGGACAGACCACTGTGGCCTGGGAGCAACTCATTCCTAAGGCGTAGCCCGTAGGACACGGGCTAAGTGCGCTGACATTGGTGACGCTGCCTAAGGCCGGGGGCGGACAATTTGTACCGCAACCGGTTGTAATAGTAGTAGCGGACCCACCGCCGCAGGCGCCGAGGCTCAACAAAAGTCCCAGCAGTATCAAGAGTCCCACAAGTATGACGATCGTGACTCGGTTTTCCATGAGACTCCTTTTGATGGGGCTTCTCCTGTCTCCAATATTAGTCAGGAAGGGAAAGACCACACAACGGCTGACCCCGGTTTAGATTACCTCGCCGCCACCGCGGGATGCCAGGGTACGAGAGGGAAATGCCTGCACGAAAGACATCGGGGCAAACCCGACAAACCAAAGAGCGGAGGCGGACGACGCACAAGCTTCTCCTAATGACTAATGGTGAACTGCAGGTCCTTCGACCATAACCGGCAGCTCGCCAATGTCGAGTGTGTTCCCGGTGCACGGAGTTCGCTCGCCCGACAATTTGGTGCAGGTTTGTATCTGCCAGGCCTTAGGCAGGTCAAACTTGGTGTTGCGTTCCTCATTCCATAAAATCCAGGCGGAATCGGACGATTCACGCGTCAGCTTGCAAACCCAGGTCGCATCCCCATCTCTTTCGCACGACTCCATGCGCGAACCGATCAGCCACTTCTGAATCTCTGCATAAGCATGCGCGGAGATTGTCGCAGTGGATTCGTTCTCTTCTGTGAAAGGAATGCTGTCGCCCCCGTCATCGTCCCAGGCGTACCAATAGAAACGCTGCACGCCAGCCGCCCAGTTCAAGATGTAGGCCCGAGCGGCCCATCCCGGAGCTTGCTGCACCGGATCGATATGATCTGTCAGTGGACTCCGGATCCAGCCGGATTCGGTATTCCAGAGAGGCTTGTCACCAACGCCGTGTTTCCGCATGACCTCCTTCACCGGCAAGATGAGCTTCAGCATGCTTTCTGGGCGCGTACGAGTATAGAAGTGATAACCGATAATGTCGGAATACTGCCCGCCGCCAAGCTCAAGATAGCGATTGAGCCATTCAACGCCGTCGGGATTGACCGGTGACGGGGAAATGACTTTGATGTTGGGATCCACCTGCTTCAACACGACGTAGGCTTCTCTCGCCAGTGTCAGCATCCTCTCCGGAGTTCCGATGATGCGATTCCCCGGAAGATTGGGTTCGTTCCAGATCTCGTAATACATGATCCGGCCCTTGTAGCGCATGGCCTGCGTGCGAATGTAGTTCCGCCAATCCTCCAGGTCGCCCACATCGCGGACTACCTCTTTCCGGCGTTGCCCGCCGGGGCGGAATCTGCCAGGCATTTGCTCCACTGGCCCGGTTCCAGCCCAGTCCGGAGTAAAGCCGAAAGGCATCAGCAAGTCGACATGATGCTTTTCGGCAAGCTCGACTTCCCGATCGAGAATATCCCACTGCCAGCGGTTCCTCCCGATCTCCACTTGAGGCCAGTGAACCTTTGCATCCCACAACCGCCAACTGCCGAACGGAACGGAAGGCCAAGGAGTGGTCGAGAAAGCACGATGAATGTGGAGACCGAAAAACTCGACCGGGACGGGATTGGCGGCAGGACTCAACCTCCGGGGCTCAGACGATGCTCCAAACAGCACGAGAGAGGACACAGAAGCAGCCACCAGGCAGGCCAGCGCGATTCCAGCGAGCCAAAGCATGTTCGATCTCATTTTTTGGAAGCGCATATTTTTGGTGTGGTGTTGTACCTCACGGTTTAGGCCCTTGCAGGCTTTCGATGGCTCGCTGATAGATTTCCATCAGTTGCGGATAATTCTTCTCCGCCGTGTACTTGGATTCGTACTCGGTGCGGGCTTGGGTTCCCATGTCACGCATCTCATCGGGGTGCGTCCAGGCCCATTCCACCTTGCCCGCCAGGTCTTCAGGGTCAGCGGCAGTGAAGTGAATGCCGGTCCGGCCGTCGCTGACGAGTTCCTGCATGACTCCCATGCGGCTGCAGATCACGGGTGTGCTGCAAGCGAAAGACTCCGCGATCGCCATGCAGAATGTTTCGTACCATTCGCTCGGAATAACCGCGAACCGGGCGTTGTTGATGGCTGCCAAGGTTTCCTCGCGCGGCAACTGGCCTTTAAAGTGAACGTGCGTAAGCCCATCACTGGCGGCCTGCGCCTCCAGTTGCTCCCGATCCGGACCACCGCCGATCACGAGCAGGGGAATGGACACGGGAAGGCGCTTCCAAGCCGCCAGGATCGTGCTCACTCCTTTCTCGGGCGAAAGCCGTCCCGCAAACAAAGCGTAGTCTCCCGGACCGCTGCGCGCGCCGGGATCTGGAGAAACGAAGTTGGGCTTGACGAAGATCTTTTCCCGTGGCAATCCGCCCTCCACGAACTTGTTGCGGGCGAACTCGCTGAGCGCGACGAAGCAGGAGATCTCGCGTTTCCACGTATCGCGCAGACGATGCGTAGCCAGCATGAGAGCCACCACCGCGGACGCGGAAAATGACTGGTGGTAACAGGCATGTTGGACGCCCCGCCACAGCGAACTTACCAGGCATTCTTCACACACCTTGCCCTCACGAAAGAAGGTACCAGCCGGGCACAGCAGCCGGTAATTGTGCAGGGTCTGCACCACCGGAACTTTGGCCTCGGAACACGCCGAATAGATGGAGGGAGAGATCATCACGAAGGTGTTGTGCACGTGAACTACGTCGGGTTTCTGCTGCCGCAGCAAGCGCAGGAAATCCCGCTGCGTGTCCGATGCCCAAACTGTTCTCTTCGCCAGGCCGATGCGCCGGAGTCCGCGATAACCATCCGTATCCCAGTTGCTTCGGCAGTAGGTCACCACCTGGTGCCCGGCGTTTTCCAGCATCTTGCATTCTTGTTCAAAAACGGCGTCTTCACCTCCGGGCTGCTGGTAGGCGTTATGAACAATTGCAATCTTCACCGAATTCCTTGGGATTCTTTCCCACCCTGGCTGCAGGGTGCGTTGCTATCTGACACTACCACGCCGTCCTGTCTGATTCCCGTCAGGCAAGAGAATGGCTCATCATTGCCAAGAAATGTATGTCGGGCAACCAAGTCTCGTCAAGTGCGGCACCCAATGGAAATCCCGTGACATGGGGCCGTGGGGGCTTCGTCCCGGCTATGTACCTTGCCGGGCGTGGTTGTAGATTTCGATGAGCCGGGGATAGTTTTGCTCGGCCGTGTATTTGGATTCGTACTCGGCGCGGGCTTGTCGGCCCATGGCGCTCATCTCCTCGGGGTGGTTCCAGGCCCATTCCACCTTGCCGGCCAGGTCTTCGGAGTCGGCGGGCGTGAAGTGAATGCCGGTGTGGCCGTCGCTGACAATCTCCTGCATGGCGCCCATGCGGCTGCAAATCACCGGCGTGCTGCAGGCGAAAGACTCGGCAATGGTCACGGGGAAATTTTCGTACCATTCGCTGGCAAAGACCAGGAAGCGGGCCTGGTTGATGGCGGCCAGAGTTTGCTCGCGCGGCAACTGGCCTTTGAACTGAACCTGGGTAAGTCCGTCGCGGGCCGCCTCTGCCGCCAGTTGCTCGCGATCCGGACCATCTCCGATGATGTGGAGAGGGATGGAAGGGGGAAGCCGCTTCCAGGCCGCCAGCACGGTGTCGACACGTTTCGTGGGAGAAAGCCTGCCCACAAACAAGGCGTAGTCTCCGGGACCGGTGCGGGCGCCCGGGTCGGGAGAAACGAAGTTGGGCTTGACGAAGATCTTTTCCCGGGGCAGTCCGCCTTCCACGAACTTGTTGCGGGCGAACTCACTGAGCGCGACGAAGCAGGAGATCTCGCGATTCCAGGTGTCGCGCAGGCGATGCGCCGCCAGCATGAGCGCCACCACCGCGGACGCGGGATAGGACTGGCGGTAACAGGCATGCTGCACACTGCGCCACAACGAACCTCCCAGGCATTCTTCACACACCTTGCCATCGCGAAAGAACGTGCCCGCCGGGCACAGCAGGCGGTAGTTGTGCAGGGTCTGCACCACCGGCACCCGGGCCTCGGAACAGGCCGAGTAGAGGGAGGGAGAGATCATGACGAAGGTGTTGTGCACGTGGACCACGTCGGGTTTTTCCCGCCGCAGCAGGCGCAAGAAATTCCGCCGCGTGTCTGAGGCCCACACCGTTCGCTTGGCCAGGCCGAGCAGCCGGACTCCGCGATACGCCTCGGCGTCCCAGTTGCTGCGGCGATAGGCAATCACCTCATGCCCCGCGCGTTCGAGCATTCGGCACTCCTGCTCGAAAACGACGTCTTCCCCCCCGGGCCGCTGATAGGTGTTGTGAACCTGTACGATCTTCACGGAATGTTCAGGCGGGCTAGCATGTCATTGCGTCGTTACCGCAAGCGTGCGTTGCTTGGCGAGAGCGCGCTCAGCCTCCCCCATGTACTTGTTGCCAAACGAGACCACTCGTTCCAACGATTGTCAGAGATGCTATGTCGGGCGGGCAGTACAGTCAAGTCGCTGGCGCGGCACTGTCGCGGCCGTCTGAGAAAGGATGAGCTCCCGCTTTCCACATCAAACTGAACACGACTTGTTCGAATGAGCGGGGAGCAGGTCAGTTGCGAGTGCTGGCGGCGGGCACGCGAAGTGCCCGCGGTCGCCTAGCAGCCGGAACCCTTCTGGCAGGTGAAAATCCTGGATGCCCAAGTGCAACCAGTTCCCACCCCAAGCTTGTTGGAACAATTGGTGGTTTGGTTTCCATTCATGTATTCGTCGACGGCCCAGAAGGTCAAATCGTCATTGGGATCGGAAGACACGCTAACGTACTCACCCCAGTAGGTGTCCGTTTCGTCCTGCCCGGTGGTTCCGCTATTGGCGAGAATTGCCACCGGTGTACCCTGATTTCCGCCGTTGTCCACGGTCACAAAGTACGGCGAAGGGTCGTAGTTGGTCGCGCTGCCGGATGAGATTTTGCCCGTCACGGTGTAGGTGATTCCAAGTTCACCAGACTTGTCCATAGCCACGCTCGGCATAGATAGAAAGTAATGGTTCGTGCTGTCTTGGACGTCTCCGATAAACACGGTGGTGGGTACTTTTCCCGCTGTGATCTTGTAATACCGAATTCCCGTGCGCCTGGTGCTGGCGGCTTCCTGGACGGTGTGAGTGACGGCAAGATACTCGCCGGCGACTCCAGTGGTGACGTAGCGATACGCCAAACGAGACATCAAGCGGTCGCCAACGCTATCGACGACGCCACCGTATGGTTCGGGAATGCAGTAGGTGTTAGCAGGAGACCTGGGGGTATAGCAGCCTGGTGTGTAGGAGTGAAACTTGACAAGCATGTAGGTGGGAGCAGCACCGCTCGTCAAACCCGACCATGTCCAGAAAGCCAACCGATTTGACGTGCAAGGTGATGCTGAGCACGGATTGTTAGTGCCTGGGTTGCTGGGATTAACCTGGGCAAAGAAGTACTCACCTGCCGTATTTGTTGGAATCGCGTTATCGCCTTCGAAGTCAGCCGGCAAAAGAGTGTGGATCAGACTCTTGTCGGTCCCGGTGGTACCGACGACGTAGCTGGGGATGTAGGTATAGCACTGCGGCGGATTCGACGAAAGACCTGCAATCATGTCGCTCTTGTCGAGCTTGCAAACTTCGAATCCGACAATGTTGAAATTGTGCGCAGGGTCTTCCAGGTCCCAGCTTACATAGAAACCGTCCGACCAGGTTCCGAACCGGGCATAGTCTGGAAAGTAAACCGTTCCAAAAGCGTTCACCGGCAGCGCTGGATTGAGATTGTAAGCATATACGTTCCAGCGACTCTGTCCGCCGGTTCCCTGCAGATTACTGGCCGGCACGGAACCGCTGGGTGCGCTCACGCCAAAGCAGAGGTTGTAGGTGCCATTCCCTTTGAAAATGTTACCAACCAGAAACACCTGGTCGATCCAGTCATAGCTGGCGATGCTATCAAGAGAAGGATTGATGCAATACGTCGAACCGCCGGGCGCAAATAGTGTCGTAATCGCTTGGGGCGCGGCGGTACCATTGGCTGTCTTGGAGAATATGCCGCTGCCGGTAGTTCTGTCGAAGGCCTGAACAGAATTGGCGGCAACCTCCAGGTACTGGCCCGTGCCAGTCACATCGGTTGGCCCTACGCCGCCGACAGGGTCAGCTTGCGCTCCCGAAACGCGGCCGGCGGCGTTGATGCTGCTCGCGTACACCCCCTCGAACTGGCCAAACCATGATCCCGGTGCGGGAGATGTGGTGTCAAAGCCAACCCACGTCGTGCCCCCCGGACACGAACTGCTGCTGTTGTTGCCAGCGCACCAAACCTGAACGGGCGGCGCCGGGGCCGCACAAGTCCCGTACGCGGGCGAGCCGCTGCAGTTGTTCTGTCCCGCGGAAAGCAAGCTGCTCAACGCTACGACCGGGATAGCCAGCAATAAGTTTCTGATTGCCATTTTTTCTCTCTTGATCTTGCGGGGTAAGCGCTACTTGTAATGTGGCACGTTTGGCGCCACTCCCCCGCCGAGATTGTATTTTAATATCTTTAGTTTCAACAAGTTACAGACAAAGCGCACCCGATCGCCGGGGCGAAGTGCACACTCTTGCGGGCGCTGCCCAAATAGGAGGAGGTGTTCGCCGACTTGCGAACACTATTGGCTAGCACAGACTACACGGCGCGACAAGTTCCGGCAAGGGGTCGAAAGTCCCATATATCGCGCTTCCGGCACGGGCGCCTTGGGGATTGCTTGCGGTTGAGCGGACATCTCGTTGTGCATCTGATGTGCAAGAGATTTCATCTTGACAATTCCTCGCGACGGCGACAAACTACACCGCAATGACCCAGGCTTCGTTCACTCTTTAACGTATTTAGGAGTGAACGGTTCATCGGGTTATTCGGACAAGACAAGAGTCGCAGTAGCAGACACACACGCCATTGCTCTTCGCTGACTTGGATGATCTCCCCCCTCCGGGGAAGCGTTGCGCTGGTACCTCCCCGCAACTGAAAACGACAGATAAGCTTTGAACGCCGGGCTCCTAATCCCAGGCTTCACTAAAGGACCGAAAAACAATGTTTGCTCGCTCCGTGTGGTCCAATGTGGTGGTGGGCTGTCTCATCGTTGTTTTCGTTCTCGCAGGTGGATCGAAATCAGCGGCCGCGCAGAATTGTCTTGGCATCGTGCCATCGAACCTGCAAATGAATTTTGGTCTACACGCGGTGGGAACGACGACACTAACCAAGGACGTTACCGTCACCAACAATTGCGCCGCGACTATGCAAGTCAACAGCTTCAGTATGAGTCCGTCCCAGTTCAAGCTGCTCGGAGGCTGGGCGCCGATTACCCTGGCCCAGGGGAAAAATATGATCTTTGAATTAAGGTTTTCCCCGGACGCGGCCCAAGCGTACAGCGGCACCTTCACGCTCAACGTTCAAGGTTATAGTCCGGTATTGGTTTCTATGACCGGCACCGGGTTTCTCCCGGGCGCTATCCCCAGTTGGAGCACTTCATCTCTCACCTTCAGCAATGTCCCTCTGGGGACCACGAGCGCGCCACAGAATATCACTTTAACGAATACTGGCACCAAGAGCGTGATCATTCAGAACGTTTATACCGATCCCCCGTTCACCGTGACTGGCTTTACCGCTAATCAAACCCTTGGTCCGAAGGCTTCGCTTACGATGCCGGTGACATACGCGCCGTGGCTCGTGGGTCCCTCGAATGGACTTGTGACTGTGATTACCAATAACCTGCTTCCGACTGGAGTCACGCTTTACGGAACGGGAGTAGCCCCTAGTTCGCTGGCGGTCACAAATTTCCCGGTCCTGCCCATCTCGACGCAGGGGGCCGCTTACCTTGCCCAGTTGCTGTCCATGAGTGGAGTCGGGGCGGTGACTTGGAAACTGGCTTCGGGGTCGACTCTGCCTACAGGTCTAAGTTTGTCCAACACTGGCAGCATCACCGGGACCGTGGCTTCAACCGTGGCCTTGGGAAATTATCTATTTAGCGTAACGGCGACCGATTCGAGTTCACACACTGCAACGGCTCAATTCACCTTGTCGGTGAGCGCTCCCACCGGGGCCATTTGCAATAACATCGAGTGGGATGTAACTGGCACGACCACGCCCATGGTCGCTCTGCCCGACCTAGGCACCGGAACTTACCTGGGCGCGCAAGGCGGACTTTACTTGAATGGCAGTAACGTGATGCCAGCCAGCCACGATGCCGACGGAGTAAGCTTCGCTCAGTCCATCCAGCCTCTGGACGCGAACGGGAATCCCGATCCGAACGGCAAGTACGCGATACTGTCGATTGGCATGTCGGTGACGTTCGACACGTTCCTCCAATTTATTCAAGACGTTGCCGCCGATCCCTCCGTTAACAAAAGCCTGGTGCTTGCTCAGGGCGCCCAACCACGTCTCGGCGCCGCAGATTGGACCGATGTCACCGGCCCAGCTTGGGTCGACACCCTCAACTACTTCTTGCCGCAGGCTGGAGTTACGCCCCAACAAGTTGTCGCCGCGTGGGTAGAGTCCGTCGATGCGAACCCTCACGGAACCTTCCCTTCGGATATGGTCACTCTGCAAGCGGAGTATGAAAGCACGGCTCAAGTTCTTCATACCCTGTTTCCCAATCTAAAGCTGGCATTTTATTCAGGCCGGGAGTATGCAGCTTATGAAAATGGTTTGCAGCACCCGGGCGATAAAGAACCCTACGCGTACGAGTCGAATTTTGCCGTTCGGGGAATGATTCAGGACCAGCTTAACGGTGTCGCTGCGATGAACTATAACCCGGCGAACGGCCCGGTGATGGCTCCCTGGGTGGCCTGGGGACCGTATCTTTGGACAGACGGACTGCTGGCCCGGAGTGATGGACAATTTTGGCCGTGCCATGATTTTAAGAGTGATGGCCAGCATCCATCGACGGCTGCCGGTGGCACGGAGAGAAATGCAAACATGCTCTTGAACTTCATGAAAACGGACGACGCTACCTCGCCCTGGTTCTTGGCGCATTAAACTCTGGCTTAACCACACTGTAGCCGATGAAGTAATCGCGGAACGTTAGTTCTCTGTCGAGGCAGTTGCAACGTCTTGAGGATGTTATCGGGCAGATGAGGACGTGGGCTTCACTTCCTGGGTGCGTTTCTTAAGCGCAATCATTCGCCCGTCCATTTGGACGCCGATAAGCGCGAGCGGGCCGGCCTTCTGAACGCGAACCGGAATCAAGGAGGAGAGCTCGGGAAGCCCTGTGTGCCCGGTTTGTCCTGTGCGGGCTTTCGTTCCTTCCGCTGGCATCGCGAGCGAAGCTTCGGCAAAGTGTCCGCGATGATTGGCAATATAGCGCCACCTGCCGTTGTTATCCACGATTAACAGATCGTCGTAGCCGTCGCCGTTTAAATCCGCTACGGTGCCATGAAGTCCGAAAACGCGATCGGCAGCAAACACCACCTCCAGAGATTTTTCCGGCGTGAACTTGCCTTCACCTTCATTCATCAGAACCTGGTTTCCGATGGTCGACCACAGCGCTACATCTAATTTGCCATCGTGATTGAAGTCCGCGATCTGGCCATCGAGGTAGGCATATTTCCAGTTTTCCGGACCGGCAGCCCAGGTCTGGTCTTCGAACTTGCCTTGTCCCATATTTCTGTACAGCGCTGGAGGCTTGTTGTCACGGAGCAGCAGCAGATCCAAGCGGCCGCTATGGCTAAAATCTGCAGCCAGGGCCTTGCGGGTACGGCCCGGATTCTCGGCCAGGCCGGCGGCGGTGATCTCACGGAAGGTTCCGTCCCCCTGATTGTGGTAGAGATGACTGCTCGCGCTGGAGAAATCGTTCGGGAATATGAACGACGATTTTGCGGGGGGAGTGCTCAAATCTGTGTAGATGGTGACCAGGAGATCCAGAGATCCCTTACCCTCCGCATCAAACAGTAAAACCGATGTGGCCAACTCCCCGGGCTTGCCCCTAATCCCGGCTTTGTCCGTGAAGTCGGTGAAGGTTCCGTCTCCATTGTTGTGGTAAAGCCTGGCGCCGCCCAACCCAGCGACAAAGAGACTGGCGTGGCCGGTGTGGTCGTAATCGCCGAATGCCGCGGAGAGGTCACTGCGCGTGCCAGACAAGTTCGCTTTGTCTGTCGTCTCAACGAAAGTGCCGTTCCTCTGATTTCGGAAAAAATGGTTCGAGCTTCCCGGTAAAACTGCGTACAAGTCTGGGTATCCACTCCCGTCCAAGTCCCCCACTGCGACGGAGCCCCCCATCGCTGGGAGCAGAACGTTACGGGCATAGTCGAGCGAGTATTCTCCCGAGGAGATTGGTTTCTGTAACGCCTGCGCATCACGAGGATTGCCGATGGCCGGCAGCAACAGATGCATCTTCGCTGTGACATCTACTAAAGAGACTCCGCCCGGCGTTTCCCGCGCTGCGTGCTGCGACCAAGAGGGCAGCGCCAGCGAGATTACCGCAACGAGGGGAGAAATTCGACGCAGGAAAGTGAGCAGCGTAGTCAGCTGAGTCATTCGTCTCGTGGCCTGTAGAGTTTTGCAAACACTCGCGACTGGCGAGGCTTGTCTAACAATCTTACCGCTGCCTTATTCAGGATGGAAGGAGATGAGGAAGCACGATCCACACTTCTGATTTCTTGCGCCGGAGGCTCTCAAGAAGCGCCCGGCTGCATCCCGAGCCTGAACCCTTCTTACTTCCCAGTGCCCACGACTTCAAGGGTCAGCGCGCCCCCAATCGCGTTATCGCTGATGTGCACATATGCCTGTTGCGGGATCTTCGCGATGCTTGGAGTAAACGTGATACTGATCGTGCAACTCGCTCCCTGGGCAAGGGAAGTGCCGCAGGTACTGGTTGGCGTAAATTCGGTGGGGGTGAGGCCCTGCATCGAAATACCGCCAATAGTCAGCGTCCCCGGGCCAAGGTTGGTCAGGGTTGTGTTTTGCGCTGCGCTGGTCGTACCCACCGGTACGTTAATGAATGAGAAACATGGAGTCGAGACCGTGGGCAAAGGAGCCGACGGACTGATCGGCAGCACTCCGAAAACATCGACTTCATTCTCTGTCCCGACGTACACCTTCCCGTTGGCGATGGTCGGAGTCTGAAACTTCGTGGCACAGCCCATCTGATCTCTTATGTGGCCGGACTGCTTCGTTTGTGCGCTGTTGTAAAGCGACTTCGCAACGTTAGTCGCTAAATAGGCGTACAGCACCGCCGGTTGGTTGCCTGGGGCGGCGGAAAGAGTGTCTTTACGCTGCATGGCCCATACAATGCCGTTGTTGGTGCCGTGGGCCGAGATCGAGGGAGTGCTGCCAATCTTGAATAGATTCGATGTCTGCGATGCTGCAGTGGTGGAAACCACCCCATTCGTCACCGTGTACGCCTTCAAGTAATCTCCCGCTCCCGTCTCGCTCGTCATTCCGGAATAGTAAACGGACGCGGAAGTTGGTCCCTGAAAATAAGCTGGATTGCTCCAGTAGCCGTGTACGGTGCCTTCGATCGTCTGGATGTCATGATCCTGAGTCGGATCGTAGCCTCCCATGCTGTCGCGATTTACGAGGTAGATGGGGACTGCAAAATTGCCGTCAGGAAATTTATCGCAGGGCGCGCCGCCTTTGCCCGCCTGAATGATCTCATCCGGATACGTCCCGCCTTGAGTGGGCAGGATCATGGGCCCGCCCGCGCCCAAATCCAGATCAACGCTCAACGGAGCGCGGCAGGCCTGATCCATGGGCGTGAAATAATCGAGCACCTGCAAGGTTGGACTGAACTTGATCAGGGTGTCACCGTAATCGGGGCCGCCGGTATTTGCGTCAAAGGTTCCATCTCCCGTGGCAGCGTACAGGTCTCCATTGGAATCCACCGCAAGGCCGTTGCCGGACGCCCAAATGCCCCCAAGAGTACCGTTTGGAGTGGTGCTGAAGATGGCGACTTGCGCCAAGGTTTGCGCGTTGTACGCCATGACCCAGCCGTGGATGCTGCCGGCCCAGGCAATGTAGATATTGTTGTTAGCCAGCACAAGTCCGGTCCTGTTATTCTCATGCAACGTGTTGAAGGTAAGTACGCCGTGCTTGCTTCCCTGCCCCGTGCCCGGCACCGAACCGCCAATCACCACGGGGCCCCCCAGCATTTCCGCACCCGTCGTGATGTCCAATGCGTGCAACCGTTGTACGTAGGTAGTGATGCCCGCCGAGGTTTCCGCCGTCCGTGCCAGGACGTACATGATCTTGGTTGTGGGATCAATCACCGGAGTTCCGGTGATTCCTGTGGTCGGATAAACGCTGCACGTCAGGCCGCTGAGAACGCACGAGATGGTGTTGACGCCGCTAGCGGGATTCGTGAAGTTCACCGACCAGAGGAGTGTGGGGCTTAACCCATCTGCATCGAACGCAAAGACACTGTCTCCCTCCGTCGCCACATAGAGAACATTGTGAGTGCCTTGACCGGGAATCGACACGTTCGGTACGTACAACGGTTGCGCATAGACCTGGTTGTCGACGGGATAGGAAAACAGTTTTCCGAAAGTTGTGGACCTTACGTTGGAGGTAGTGAGCGCGGTCTCATTGAGATTCTGCCCGGTTCGGCCAAGATCGTTGTGCTGCATCAGGACGCCAGTAAACTGTGCCAGTGCGCCGGGCGTCAGGGCAGAAAGAATCGTCAGGCAGAGAATGACGCGCCGTAGTGCATTCGGACTTGTGAGCATGCTATCTCCAATGTTGTGGCTACAGTTGTTTAGTGCACGGACGGCCAGGAATGCGCCAGGAACCACGGCGATCCCACGTCGCTCGTCTTCAGGAAGTTCATGAGCATAGAGGATACTTTCTCGGTGCCACCTCCGGGCGCCGAAGTATGCACCCCGTCCGCCTCAATGTTCTGGCAAGACCATGTCTGCCCGTCGCTCCGGGCAAGCAACCCATTTGCCCAGGTATAAGCTCCCCAAGCTACCCAGGGAGCCATGACCGGGCCGTTCGCCGCGTTATAGTTCATCGCAGGAACGCCGTTGATCTGGTCCTGAATCATTCCCCTCACGGCAAAGGCCGACTCGTAGGTGTAGGGTTCGGGATCATTCTGTCCGGAACCGGGCAGGCCATTGGAATATCCTCCGTATTCCCGGGAGTTGAAGAAAGCCATCTTAAGATTCGGAAACAAGGTATGAAGGTTCTGCGCGGTGCTTTCCAAGTGCGCTTGGAGACTGGTCATGTCTGAGGGGAACGTGCCGCTCGGCCCGCTGTCCACGCTTTCCACCCACGCGACGACAACCTGCTGGGCCGTAACTCCAGACTGCGGCAGG
>Ga0210404_10000054_pt1 | contig 99409 bp, 69 predicted proteins | sample IncBWH28MmetaG_FD_155455 | JGI IMG/M metagenome (GOLD analysis project Ga0210404, IMG submission 155455) | Forest soil microbial communities from Barre Woods Harvard Forest LTER site, Petersham, Massachusetts, United States - Inc-BW-H-28-M | ecosystem: Environmental > Terrestrial > Soil >... | reverse complement strand
GTGGGGCGGCTGCGCTTTCGGTGCTGACGGATGAGGAGTTTTTTCAGGGGTCGCTGGAGAATTTGCGGCTGGCTTCGGCGGTGGTGACGGTTCCGTGTCTGCGCAAGGATTTTATTGTGGATGAATTTCAGCTGCTGGAGGCGCGGGCGAATTCAGCGGATGCAGTGTTGCTGATTGTCGCGGTTTTGACGAACGCAGAACTGAACAGGCTGACGTTGAGTGCACGGTTGAACGGGCTGGACGTTTTGTGCGAAGTGCATGATGAGGGCGAACTGCAACGGGCGGTGGATGCAGGGTGCGATTTGATGGGAGTGAACACGCGCGATCTGCGGACGTTTCAGGTGGACGTGGAGACGGCGTTCCGTCTGGCGGAGCGGATTCCGAAGAATGTGGTGCGGGCGGCGGAGAGCGGGATCCGGTCGGGAGAGGATATTGCGCGGCTGCGGGCGGCGGGGTATCAGGCGTTTTTGATTGGGGAGTCGCTGATGCGGGCGGCCGCACCGGGAGAGGCGCTGCGGGAGCTGGTTGCGAGTACCCAGTACCGAGTACCGAGTGGGCTGTGAGCGGGGCGCGAATCTTTTTACCTTTAGCGGACAACTGTTTTTATGACTTGGGTGAAGATTTGTGGGACGACTAATTTGGAGGACGCGCTGACCGCGGTTGAGGCCGGGGCGGATGCGGTGGGGTTTGTGTTTTATGAGAAGAGCCCCCGGAAGATTAGCGTGGAGGCGGCGCGGGAGATCGTGGAGAGGCTGCCGGAGGGAGTGGAGAAAATTGGGGTGTTTGTCCATGGTGGTGAACTTGATCCGATAAAGGTTCTTCTCGAGGCTGGATTGACTGGAACGCAGACTTACGTTTCGGTAGAGAGTGGTGCAGGGCGCGACGGGGGCGTTGGAACAGATGTGTCTCTGCTTCCGAAACGTGCGAGATTTCTGATGGCATTGCCCATGAAACTCGTTGGCGAAGATGAGGGGCAGATTCAGGATCTGGCATCGAGCTTCGCAAACTGGGGAAAGAACCGTCCGGAGGGTTTTACGATTCCAGAGGGGCTTCTTGACACGTTTGTGCTGGACTCGGGCGACCTGCGACAGCCGGGCGGTACCGGAACGACTTTTGACTGGGAGAGGGCTGTGCCCGTTGCTGAAGGGATGCGAAAGGGCGGCGTAAGGCTAGTCCTGGCCGGCGGGTTGACGGCGGAGAATGTGGCGGATGCGATTGGGATTCTTCAGCCCTGGGGAGTGGATGTGGCTTCTGGGGTGGAGGCAAGGCCGGGGAAGAAGGATCCGGAGAAGGTGCGGGCGTTTGTGAAAGCCGTGCGCGACGCCGAGACTTAATGGCCCCGGGGGCTAAAGCCCGGTTCTCTTTTGCATGCTCTACGCGGCGCTGAAGCGCCGCTCTTCCACGGTTGTGGAGGCGGTGGGGTAGCGGGCGAGGGTTTACTGGTGGACGCGGAAAGCAGGTTCCTCTCCGGCTTCGCCGGTTCGGAATGACAAGACTTTCTTGGGGAGGCGGTAATTAGAGATGGCTACGGTTCCGAGTTCACGAATTAAAGTCAAAGTCCCCACCCTAGCCTCGCCAAAGAACGGTGAGCCTAGGATGGGGCGCCCTCGCGCTTTTATTCGCAAGGTTGAGCCGGGACGGTTTGGGGTTTATGGCGGGCGGTATGTGCCGGAGACTTTGATGGCGGCGCTGGAGGAGTTGGAGCGGGAGTATGAGAAGGCGAAGCGAGACCGGAAATTTCAGAAGAGGTTGGATGAGTTGCTGCGGACTTATGCGGGGCGTCCTACTGCGCTTTCGTTTGCGCGGCGGCTCACGCAGAAATTGGGTGGGGCGAAGATTTATTTGAAGCGGGAAGACTTGCTGCATACCGGGGCGCACAAGATCAATAACTGCCTGGGACAAGCGCTGCTGGTGGAGCGTATGGGCAAGCGGCGCGTCATTGCCGAGACTGGAGCGGGGCAGCACGGCGTTGCTACCGCGACCGTGTGCGCGCTGCTGGGATTCGAGTGCGTGGTCTACATGGGGACCGAGGACATGCGCCGGCAGGAGTTGAATGTGTTCCGCATGCGCTTGCTGGGGGCGGATGTGCGCGGGGTGGAATCGGGGTCGCGGACTTTGAAGGACGCGATCAATGAGGCGATGCGCGATTGGGTCACGAATGTGCGAACTACTCATTATTTGTTGGGGAGCGTGCTGGGCGCGCATCCGTATCCGACGATGGTGAGGGATTTTCATCGGGTGATTGGGCGGGAGGCGCGGGCGCAGATTTTGAAGGCAGAGGGGAAACTGCCGGCGGCGGTGATCGCTTGCGTGGGCGGGGGATCGAATGCGATTGGAATTTTCTACGAGTTCATAAAGGATAAGAAAGTTCGATTGATTGGGGTGGAGGCGGGCGGGCGCGGCGAAGAGCTGGGCGAACATGCGGCGCGGTTTCGGGGAGGTTCGCCGGGAGTTTTGCAGGGGACTTATTCTTACGTGCTGCAGGACTCGGCGGGACAGATTGCGAATACGCACTCGGTTTCGGCGGGATTGGATTATCCATCGATTGGTCCGGAGCATGCGGCGTTGAGGGATGCGGGGCGGGCTGAGTATGTTCCGGCATCGGATGCAGAGGCGCTGGAGGCTACTACTTTGCTGGCGCGGACGGAGGGGATTATTCCGGCTTTGGAGTCGGCGCATGCTGTGGCGGAAGTGGTCAAGCGTGCGCCTGGGATGAAGAAATCTGATGTGGTTGTTGTTAATGTTTCCGGGCGCGGGGATAAGGATATCGGGATCATGCGGGAATCACTTTCGATCGATTGAAGAGTCAAAATCTTTAACACAGGGGTCACAGAGGTTCACAGGGTAAATCCAGTTTCGTCTATGCCTTTATCTTTCTATAAAAAGCCAGGGCTTGTGGTGTATGTGACGTGTGGGGATCCCGATCTCGCGACTACGCGGGACGTGGTGCTGGCTGCGATTGAGGCTGGGGCGGATGTGATTGAACTCGGGGTGCCGTTCAGCGATCCGGTGGCGGATGGGCCGGTGATCCAGCGGGCGAGTGGGCGGGCGCTGAAGCATGGGACATGCTTGGCGCAGGTTTTGACGCTGGCGGCCGAGGTGCGGCAGCACGCGCAGTCTACGGGGTTGGTTGTGTTTTCTTATTTGAACCCGATCTTGCGGATGGGGATGGAGAAGTTTTGCATGGTGGCGCGGCATGCGGGAGTGGACGGGGTGCTGGTCACGGACTTGCCGGTGGAAGAGGCAGATGAGTATTTGCGAGCGATGAAAAACAATGACCTGGCGCCAGTGTTTCTGGCGGCGCCGACCAGTCCGGATGCGCGGCTGAAGCGGATTGCGGAGGCGTCCCGCGGATTTGTTTATGCAGTCTCGCGGACCGGAGTGACTGGCGCGCGACGGCAACTGGCGGACGATGCGCAGAAATTAGTGCGGCGGCTGCGGCGCGTGACTAAGTTGCCGGTTGCGGTTGGATTTGGGATTTCGAATGCGGAGCAGTTTGCAGAAGTCGGGAAGTTTGCGGATGCGGTGGTGGTGGGCAGCGCGATTGTGGAGACGATTGAGCGGAATCGGGGGCGGGAAGCGGAGGCTGTGGGAGAATTTGTGGGGAAGCTGATGGTTGTGCGCCCGGCGCGGGTTTGAACGAGCCACATCCCCACGAAACCAGAAATGCGGGCAGTGAGGGAACGCCCTGCGAGGCCAGTGGCGGCGTAAACGTGGCAGGGATCCTTCGACTCCATTTGTCAGGCGCTTCGCGCGCGACAAATTCCGCTCTGATGACAGGCATTCGGATTTCAGAAGCTAACAGAGGGTCTCTGGGAAAACGACATGAAGAATTCTGCAACTAAGATGTACCGTCCGCTGTACGAAGCCGATCCGCAGATTGCCGCGGCCATCGACAACGAAACCCGGCGCCAGCACGAGGGTCTGGAGCTGATTGCCTCGGAGAATTTTGTCAGCGAGGCAGTGCTCGAAGCCGCGGGCTCGGTGTTCACCAACAAGTATGCCGAGGGCTATCCCGGCAAGCGCTATTACGGTGGCTGCGAGTTCGCGGACGTGGTCGAGAACCTGGCACGCGACCGGGCGAAGCAGTTATTCGGCGCTGAGCACGCCAACGTGCAGCCCCATGCCGGCTCACAGGCGAACATGGAGGCATATGCGGCGGTGCTGCAGCCGGGCGACACCATTCTTGGATTAAACCTCGCCCATGGCGGCCACCTCACGCATGGGCATCACCTGAATTTCTCCGGGAAGACGTACAAGATTGTCCCTTACGGCGTGACCAAGGAGACTGAGACGATTGACTATGACTCGTTGGAAAAGCTGGCGGAGGAGCAGCGTCCGAAGCTGATCATCGGTGGCGGCAGCGCTTATCCGCGCATCATTGATTTTGCCCGCATGCGGCAGATTGCGGACAAAGTGGGCGCGCTCTTCCTGGTCGACATGGCGCATTTTGCCGGGCTGGTGGCGGGTGGGGCTCATCCTTCGCCGGTGCCGCATGCGCACATCGTGACCTCTACCACGCATAAGACTCTGCGCGGACCGCGAGCCGGCATGATTCTTTCCAAAGCAGAGTTCGCGGCGGCGATCGACAAAGTAGTTTTCCCCGGAATGCAGGGCGGGCCGCTGGTGCACATCATCGCGGCCAAGGCGATCTGCTTTCAAGAGGCGATGCAGCCCGAGTTCCGCGAGTACGCGAAGCAAGTCGTGGCTAACGCGAAAGTGCTGGCCGAGACGCTGGCTGCTGAAGGCTTCCGCATCATTTCCGGCGGGACGGATACGCACTTGATGCTGGTCGATGTATTCTCCAAGGGCATGCTTGGTAGTGAGGCCGAGAAGGCGCTGGGCGAAGCGGGAATCACGGTCAACAAGAATGCCATCCCGTTTGATGTGAACCCGCCGATGAAGCCCAGCGGCATCCGCATCGGGACGCCGGCCCTGACTACGCGCGGGATGAAGGAGGCGGAGATGCGGCAGGTCGGGCGCTGGATTGCGGAAGCGCTGCTGCAGCGCGCCGATGCCGGCGTGCTGGCCAAAATCCGAAAAGAAGTGCTTGAACTCTGCGAGGCGTTCCCGCTGTATACGGAGCGCAGGGCGAGAGCTCAGGCGGAAGTACGCGCGTAACGCGAGATTCCCGCGATTCTGCTGTGAAGCCATTGTCCTCTGTGTTTTAATGCCTTCGGTGAAGATCGCCATCGACATCCGGCGGATGACAGAGTTCGGCGTGGGTACATACATCCGTAATGTCGTTCGGACTCTGGGACGGCTGGACCACGAGACCACTTATTTCCTTATCGGCTCTCCCGCCAAGGTCAAGGAAATCGGCCCTCTGCCGCCTAACTTTCACACCGTTCCTCTGGCCGAGCCGGAACGGTCCCTGAAAAGCTTCTGGGAGTTTCGCACCATCGTGAAGCGGCTGGAATGCGATCTGGTGCACGTCCCGAATCTGTTCTCGGTTCCGCGCGCGCTGCCCTGCCCCTACGTGATGACGGTGCACGATATGCTGGAGCATCTGTCGCGGGCGCGGCAGCAGACCGGTTTTTGGGGAGCCTGGCACTTTCAGTTCACCAAGCGGGTTCTGAAAGGCGCGGCGCGCATTTTCGCGGTTTCAAACTTTACCAAGCTCGAGATCGAGAAGCTGTTTGGGATTCCGGCGGGTCGCATCGAGGTGGTCTATAACGCGATCGATGAGCGGTTTCTTCACGGACACGCGAGCGCGGCCGACCGCCAGTTGATTGCGGAGCGCTATCAGGTGACCTATCCCTTTCTGCTTTATGCCGGAAGAATCAGTCCACACAAAAACGTCGTGCGCATGATTGAAGCCTTTTCGGCGCTGAAAACCGAGTTGGAGAAAGATCAGGCGTTTCCTGACCTGAAGCTCATCATTATTGGAGACGACGTTTCCGGCAATCCGGATTTGCGGCGGACGGTGATCCGAAGTGGGGTGCAGAACGATGTGCGCTTCCTGGGATTTGTGCCGATCGAAGTCTTGCGCACTTTTTACGACCAAGCCAAGATTTTTGTCTTCCCGTCGTTGTATGAAGGCTTCGGCCTGCCGCCCCTTGAAGCGATGGCGCACGGCACGCCGGTGGTGACCTCAAACGTGTCGTCGCTACCCGAGGTGGTGGGCAATGCAGCGGTGCTGGTGCACCCGGAGAATGTTTTCGAGATCATGCGGGCGCTGCACCGCGTTCTTCTGGACCAGCCGTTGCGCGAGAAAATGAAGGAACGCAGCTACCGGCAGGCAGCAAAGTTTTCCTGGGAGAAATCCGTGCGCCGGATCATGGACGCTTACCGGGAAGTCCTGAGCCCGAAGGGCAAGGCGGAATTCCCCGGCCAGTCGGCCGCCGCGGACCGGCAGACCACAGCAGGCGTGGCGTGATTCGGCGAGTTCCTCGCCAGCCGTTCGCGTCAAAGCAAACAAAAGGGATCTACTTCAGCAAGGGCTGGCCGGGCGACGCGATAGCGAGCTTGTGCAGCTTGGCGGTGACCCGGTTGCGGTCGGCATCGGTCTGCGCCGAGGCGAGACGTTTGCGGAGGGTTGTGATCTTATGCTGACGGGCGCGGCGCCGGCGAATTTCCGGCCGGCGGCTGGGTGCTGACATCGGTGGGTTCTCCTGCGATGGATTCAAAGGTCGCAGCACAGATTCTATCAGAATCCCGCCCTCGTTGAGGGCCCTGCAACTGAGTTCCGCCAGAACGCTCGGAGCAGAACACGATACGGCAGGGACTTCCGTCAATTTGTCCAAAAAGCGGACTGCTGATTTCGATCACGGTTCCTCACCTGCTACAATGCCCGCGACGCCGAGCGCAAGACAGTGTTCGGCCCACTTCAAAGTCAATGTGTGTTAGAGAGGCGATTTTTCACCCACGACCCCTTCGCGAAAACACTGCCAACTCCACGGCTTTCATTGACTTGCCAGTTTCGCCCACGTAAGATTCGCCACGATGATCGGCCAAACCATCTCGCACTTCCGCATCGTCGAGAAGCTGGGCGGTGGCGGCATGGGCGTAGTTTATAAGGCTGAGGATTTGAAGCTCGGTCGTTTTGTTGCTCTCAAGTTTTTGCCCGACGAAGTATCCAAAGATCCGCAAGCCCTCAGCCGCTTTGAGCGCGAAGCCAAGGCTGCCTCGGCACTGAATCATCCGAACATCTGCACGATCTACGAAATTGACGACCAGCACGGCGAAGCCTTCATAGCGATGGAGTATCTCGACGGCGTGACGCTGAAGCACCGCATTGCGGGACGGCCACTCGACAATGAAACCCTTGTTTCTTTAAGCATCGAGGTCGCCGATGCGATGGACGCGGCGCACGCGAAGGGTATTGTGCATCGCGACATCAAGCCTGCGAACATCTTCGTCACCGAACGCGGACACGCCAAGATTCTGGATTTCGGTCTGGCCAAGGTGCAGACCGCCGGCTCTGCCAGCAGTTCCGATAAAACGCTGACGCGCAGTTTCGATGACCAACAATTGACCAGCCCGGGCTCGGCGCTGGGCACGGTGGCTTACATGTCGCCGGAACAAGCCCGAGCCCGAGAACTGGATGGGCGCAGCGATTTGTTCTCGTTTGGTGCAGTGCTCTACGAAATGGTGACGGGCGCGTTGCCATTCAGGGGCGAGAGTTCGGCAGAGATCTTCAAGGCCATTCTTGATGCCACGCCGACGCCAGCGGCCCGGCTCAATCCGGATGCGCCGGCGGAATTGGAGCGCATCATCAGCAAAGCGCTGGAGAAGGATCGAAATCTCCGCTACCAGAGCGCTGCCGATTTGCGCTCAGACCTGACACGGCTGAAGCGGGACCTGGACTCGGGGCGGACATCAGCGGTTCCGGCACCGACGGCCGCGGAGTCAAGCGCCCGGACTTCAGCCACTTCTGCCGCCCTACCCGCCCCATCGCGCAACCGCCTTTTATTTCAAGTGGCTGGGATTGTGCTGGTCGCGGCGATAGGCGCAGCGGTGTACTTGATGCGCGGCGGGTCAGGGGCAAAAAAGATTGACTCGCTCGCGGTGCTGCCCTTCGTGAACGCGACCGCCGATGCGAACAATGAATCCCTCAGCGACGGCTTGACCGAGAGTCTGATCGGTACCCTGTCGCAGGTGCCCGATCTCAAAGTGATGGCGCGAAGCACGGTCTTCCGGTTCAAGGGAAAAGACGATGACCCACAGAAAATCGGGCAACAGCTGCAAGTTAGTGCGGTTTTGATGGGCCGCATCACCCAGCACGGCGATGAAGTGGGGGTGCAGGCTGACCTGGTGAATACTTCGGACGGGAGCGAACTTTGGGGATCGCATTATGAGCGAAAGGCGGCCGACATCACCCAATTGCAAAGCGACATTGCGCGCGACATCTCAAAGCGCCTGCGAGTGCAGTTAAGCGCAGAGAAACAGCGGCGATTAGGCAGCGCCGGGACTACGAATTCAGAAGCTTACCGGCTGTATCTGGAAGGGCGGCAACTCTGGTACGGACGCACCCCGGAGGGATTGAAGAAGAGCATCGATTTGTTCCAACAGGCGATTGCCGCCGATCCCAACTACGCTCTTGCTTACGCCGGGCTGGGCGACACCTACAATGTGATCCCGAGTTACAGGGCCGGCATAACCTCGCGGCAGGCGGGATCGCTAGCGGACGCAGCCACGCGCAAGGCGCTTGAATTGGATGACTCCCTGCCAGAGGCACACCTGGCGCGCGCCGGCTTTCTGACTTTTGCCTGGAAATGGCGCGAGGCGGACCAGGAATTTCGGCGCGCCATCGAGTTAGACCCCAACAGCGCCGCAGCGCATTATTTGTACGCCTTCAGCCTGCTCGTCCCGGAGAAGCGATTCGATCAGGCGTTCGAGGAATTCCATCTCGCGCTGGCGCTCGACCCCCTTTCTCCCATTATGAACACGAACTATGCGACTACGCTGATGGATGCGCATCGCTACCCGGAAGCGCTTGCCCAGTTCCAGAAAACCCTGGAGCGCGATCCGACTTTCTTACCGGCCCATCACAAGCTGGCGCAGCTATACGCCGTGAATGGCGATTTCGCGAACGCATTGAGCGAGTTGAAAAAGTTCGCCCTCATACCGGGATCGTGGACCCCGGACGCGAAAGGTTTTCGCGATCTCGCACTCAACGCATTCAACCAGCCGGACCAGGCTACCTGGGTGGCTTTGGCTCTTTCCGTTACGGGCGAGCGAAACAGGGCGCTCGATTATCTGGAGAAAGCGCTTGGCAGCGGGGAAATTGAAGTTGTGCTATGCATCCGTTACCCCTCTTTTGACCCGATCCGTTCCGATCCGCGATACAAGGCGGTGATGGGGCGATTAGGCCTGCCGGAGTAAATGGATCTTCCGATGCCTATTGGTGCACAGAGCGCTGTTTGACTTCGTCAGGTTTAGACGGACCGTCAGCTTACGAAAACAGGCGATTGCACTCCATTGACTCGCGGCAAGAAACCCAGTCGGGTCACAATTCGGAGGTCCGCCGAGGCAAATGGCGCGAAACAAGGAAAATTTATGGCAGCCGGACCTGTAAGCCGAATTCTGTCCGCCGAATTGCTCCGGCGGGACGGTCATTCCTCTGGGCCACGCATCGCTGCGGGGCTCTAGCGACCTACCCGAAGGTTGGACGCGCCGAGCCGGCACGTGCCGAAAGCCTGATTCTAAGAATCAAAGCCCCGGCTCCCTTCCTATTTGGTCTTGCTCCGTGTGTGGTTTGCCCTGCCCGCTGCATTACTGCCGCGGCGGTGCGCTCTTACCGCACCTTTTCACCCTTACCCCGATCCCGAAAAACATATTCTGAAAATCAGGGCGGTATGTTTTCTGTGGCACTTTCCGTCGAACGGGCTTGAACCCGCCCTCCCGGACGTTATCCGGCACACTGCTCTGCGGAGTTCGGACTTTCCTCTTCCCGCGTCCGAAGACGCAGAAAGCGACCGTCCGGTCCAGCTGCCAACAGGATCATTATATATGGGGCGGGCTTCGGGCTTCGGCTGTCGGGCTTCGGCCTGCGCTGCCCACCTCGTGGATGTACTTGCTGGTAGACTTATCGACAAGCGGACCGCGGTGAAACGTCGATTTGCCGAAGCCCGCAGCCCGAAAGCCGAAGCCCGCGCCATGAACATCGCCGAAGCCATCCGAATTGCACTGCAGTCGCTGTGGGTGAATAAGCTGCGTTCCGTGTTGACGTTGCTCGGCGTGGTGATCGGAGTGGCTGCCGTCATCGCTGTGGTCACTTTCGTCACTGGTATCAACGACTACGTGGCGCAGAAGATCTTCAATCTAGGCGCGGATGTTTTTTTTATCTTCAAAGTTTCTCCGGCCGTCACCAACGTGGACCACTATCTCGAAGGCGAAAAGCGCAAAGACCTGACCATGGAGGACTACCAGGCTGTGCTGGAGGCCTGCCGGCACTGCGAGTTGGTGGGAGCGTCGACCCGCAACGAGAGCGGCCATGTGAAGTATGGTGAGCAGTCCATCAGCGATACGCTGGTGCGAGGGATCACTCCTTCCCTGGCTACGATCCTCGACACCGACCTGAGCGCCGGGCGGATGCTGAACGAGACAGACGTAAGCAATCGATCTCCGGTTGTGGTGGTCGGAACCGATATCGTCGAACACCTGATGCCGGGTACCGATCCCCTGGGTAAAGAAATCCGCCTCGACGGGTGGACGTACCAGGTGAGCGGGGTGGCGAAGAAGAAGGGGAAAACGCTGGGGCAGAGCGCCGACAATTTTGTGATGATTCCCATCACCTCCTGCCTGAAACAATATGGACTACACAACAACAGCCTCCGGATATCAGGGAAGGCTGCGAGCGCCGGTGTGCCGCTGAACGAGGCGGTTGACGAAGCACGCGCCGCGGTGCGCGCCCGCCGGCATGACCTGCCTGGCGCCGAGGACAGTTTTGACATTGAGACGAATGCCAGCCTGCTCGGCATCTGGACCGACTTCAGCCAGACCTTCTTCATCGCTACCATCGGCATTGCCTGCATCTCGCTGGTGGTCGGCGGCATTGTGATCATGAATATTATGCTGGTATCGGTGACCGAGCGCACCCGCGAGATCGGCATCCGCAAGGCTCTCGGGGCGCGGCGCGAGGATGTGTTGCTGCAGTTTCTGATCGAGTCGGTTACGCTGGCGCTCACGGGCGGCGCTTTGGGCGTATTGTTGGGAGTGGTCATCGCCCTGGCCGTTACTCTGCTGATCGGCATGCCCTCTTCGATCAAGCTCTGGGCAGTAGCGGCTGGACTGGTTGTGTCGGCAAGCGTGGGAGTGTTCTTCGGAGTCTATCCCGCGCGCAAAGCGGCGAAACTGGATCCAATTGTGGCGTTACGGTTCGAAACTTAGAAGATTTGGCGATTGAGCGATCGGGCGATTGTGCAATTGAAAACCTGACTGCTGGTTTGAAGTGGTTTTCAATCGCAAAATCACCCAATTGCCAAATTACTCAATTCCTCATGATTCGCAAAGACGAATTCGGTGAGATCGTCCAGATGGCGGCAGACACCATTCGCAGCAACAAGATGCGCTCGTCGCTGACCGTGCTGGGAATCGTGATTGGAGTCGCCATGGTGATTGGTGTCTCCTCCATCGGGCGCGGCTTGGACGACAATGTCCGAGACATGGTAGCCAGCATCGGCTCGAATGTCATCTTTGCATTTCACCTCGAACCCTTTACCTTCGGGCGCCCCACCGAGGAGATGCGCACGCGCAAAGAGCTCACCTACGATGACGCGCTCGCCATTCGCGAGTTGCCCCATGTGAAAGCGGTCACGGCCGGCCTGCGTTATTTCCGGCCGGAACTTGGCGTGGGCACGTTCGCCGTGAAATACGGCGACAAGAAAGTCAAAAATACGATTCTCGAGGGCGACCAGGCTTCGGCCAAAGAAGTATTCGACCTGCAGATCGCGTCGGGCCGGTGGTTCGGGGAAGCGGATGAAGAGCATCGATCGTCGGTTGTGTTGCTGGGCGCGGACGCTGCCGATGAGTTGTTCGGCAGTCAGAGTCCGCTGGGGAAAGAAGTCAACATCGAGGGGCAGCTGTTTACAGTGATAGGAGTCGCTAAGCAGGTGAAATCGGTCTTTGGCGGCGGGAAAAATCCCGAAGATAACAAAGCGCTCTTCCCGCTCAGCACGCTCCGGAAATTGCACCCGGAGCTGAAGCAGCACTGGATCAGCGTTAAGGCCACGTCCCACGACGACATGCCGAAGGCCATCGACGAGATTCGCGAACTGCTGCGGCGGCGGCGAAAAGTCCCATCCGACAAGCCGGATAACTTTGCCGTGTTCACCTCGGACTCGATCTCAGATGTTTGGAATCAGCTCACCGGCATGCTATTTGTGGGCATGTTCGCCATCTCGAGCGTAGGGTTGATTGTCGGGGGCGTAGGAGTGATGAACATCATGCTGGTGAGCGTTACCGAAAGGACGCGCGAGATTGGCGTCCGCAAAGCCATCGGCGCGCGCAAACGCGACATTCTTTTGCAATTCACGCTGGAGGCGATCATTCTCACCGCCGTTGGGGGCGTGATCGGCATTCTGCTGGGGGCGATCATTGTCGGGATTATTCCTGAGTTCTGGCCCTCACTGCCTGCCCGCATGTCGATGTTCTGGACCATCTTCGGCTTCACTTCCGCTGCGGGAGTTGGCCTCGTGTTCGGCATCTATCCCGCGTGGAAGGCGGCGAACCTGGATCCCATTGAGGCTCTGCGTTACGAATAATCGAGCCTGCGCTCGGGCATAATGCGCTCCATCCTCACAACAGTTCAGATCGTCGCCGCTTTCGGAATAGTCTCCAGCTCAATGTACTATCTGCTTTGTTTGTGGGGCGCTGCCGCATTTCTTCGCGAGCGAGAAGCGGGCGGGGAAACCCGCCCCACACATGCCTTGCCGCCGGTCTCAATTCTCAAGCCGCTGAAGGGCGCCGATCCGGAAATATATGAGAGTTTTCGCAGCCATTGCCTGCAGGACTATCCCGAATACGAAATCATCTTCGGCGTAAGCGAACCAAACGACCCTGCGATCGAGAGCGTGAAGGCATTGCAGCGGGAATTCCCGGATCGCAGAATTCAGCTGATCGTGAGTCCCAAGATTCTGGGCGCGAACGTGAAGGTCAGCAATCTGGCGCAGATGTTGGCGGCAGTACGCTATGACCACCTGATCGTCAACGACAGCGACATTCGGGTGGAGCCAGACTTCCTGCGCCGGGTGACCGCGCCGTTAGCCGACTTGCGAGTGGGAATGGTCACCTGCCTTTACTGCGGAGTGGCTGGCGCGACGCTGGGTTCGCGGCTGGAGGCCCTGGGGATTAGCACGGACTTCTGCGCGGGCGTATTGGCCGCGCGGCAGCTTGAAAGCGGCATTCGTTTCGGGCTGGGTTCTACACTGGCGTTTCGGCGGGCCGAGTTGGACAAGATCGGGGGTTTCACTTCATTCGTGGATTATCTTGCCGATGATTACGAACTGGGAAAGCGCATTGCCGGCCTGGGGCTGACTGTGAGACTTTCGGAGGTTGTGGTTGAGACATATCTCCCGTCTTATCGCCTGCGGGACTTCTTAGCGCATCAACTTCGCTGGGCCCGTGGAGTCCGGGATGCGCGCGCAGGCGGCTACGTAGGCTTGGTCTTCACGTTTGGATTCCTATGGGCATTGCTGGCTCTGGCGGCGAGTCGAGCAGCGTTGTGGGCCTGGGTGGCTCTGGCCGTCACGCTGTTTCTTCGCTTCGCTGTAGCCTTGATTGTAGGACGAGGTTTCCTCAAATACCGCCAGATCCCGAAGGATGTCTGGCTGATTCCGCTCCGGGATTTGGTTGCCGTCGTGGTCTGGATTGCGAGTCTTGGGGGTCACACCGTGACCTGGCGCGGCGATCGTTTCCGGTTGAAAGATGGCAAGCTCACCCGGCTCCCACTGTAGCGCTGCAAGGATGCTCGATCGCGTCCGCCGCAATGGGGACGGTAATGCGTTTGCGATCAAGAACCGTCCGGACTTTGCCAGCCAGTTGTTTCAACGTGAACGGTTTCTGGAGGAAGTTGTTTTCGACATTGACCACTTTATGGTCCAGCACCGTTTGCCCGGCGTAGCCAGAGACGAATAGCACTCTGGTCTCCGGACGGAGCGCTTCCAATTCCTTCGCCAGTTCGCCACCGCTCATGTGCGGCATGACGACATCGGTAACGGCCAGGTGGATGGTCGATCCATGGTTTTTGGCCACGGACAGAGCGTCCAGGCCGTCTTTCGCCTGCAGTACACTGTATCCACGAAGGCTGAGAAACTCGGCGGTCGCTCGGCGCAGGGCCTCCTCATCCTCGACCAGCAGGACGGTCTCTGTGCCGCGGAGCACTACCTCAGCGCCTGTGTCTGGACGGTGCACACTCGCTGGCTGATCCGGCACACATGGCAGGTAGATCTTGAAAATGGTGCCCATCCCGAGCTCACTGTAGACCCAGACGAATCCATGATTCTGTTTGACGATACCGTATACCGTGGCCAGGCCAAGTCCGGTTCCCTTGCCGGACGGTTTCGTGGTATAGAAAGGTTCAAAAACGTGCGACAGGTGGTCAGAATGAATACCCGAGCCCGTGTCGGTCATGGTTAGCACAGCGTAGCGCCCCGTGGGAATGATGGCCCGCTTGCGGTCGCTGTATTGTTCGTCGAGCTCCACATTGGTAGTTCCAATCGTGCACTGTCCCCCCTGGGGCATCGCGTCGCGGGAGTTGGCCGCGAGGTTCATGAGAATCTGCTCAATCTGCACCGGATCCAAACGAACTCTGCCCAGCCCCTCGCCAGGGATAAAGATGAGTTCGATATCTTCTCCGATCAGCCGGTGGAGGGTTTTGACGATTCCGCCGACCACCGGGTTCAGCTCCGCGACCCGCAAGGCTTGCGGCTGTTTGCGGCTGAAAGCGAGCAACTGCCGTGTCAGATCGGTGGCGCGATGCGCGGCCGAAAGGATCTCCTGTATCCGCCCCTGCGTCGAACTGCCGGGGACCACAGAGTCAAGTGCCAGTTCGGAGTAGCTGGTGATAATGGTCAGCAGATTGTTGAAGTCATGGGCGACGCCTCCCGCCAGCCGGCCAATCGCGTCCATTTTTTGTGCCTGGAGCAACTTTGCCTCGAGCCGCAGTCGTTCGGTGTAGTCACGCCCGTTGGAGACAAAGTTTGTGATCCTTCCTTCGCTGTCTCGTATGGGACTGATGCTCTCATCGACGTAATACACCTCGCCATTCTTCTTGCGGTTTACCACGATGCCGCGGCAGACGTCGCCCGCACGAATGGTTTCCCACAACTCGCTGTAAAGGACCGGCGCTTGCAGGTCTGACTTTAAAATACTCTGGGCCTTGCCCGCGACCTCCTCCTGAGAATAGCCGGTCAGCGCTTCAAAAGCGGGATTCACATATTCGATGATGCCTTCGCTATTGGTGATAAAGATGGTATCGGCCGACTGCTCGACGGCGCAGGAAAGCTTGCGCACGGACTGTTCCGCCATCTGCTGTTGCTGCTGAGTCGAGCGCAAACTGAGTGCGCACCGGATGGTGCGCACCAGGTTGGCTCCGTTGAGCTGCGATTTCTCCATGCAGTCATAGGCGCCTGCCTGGATGATTTCAGCAACGGCTTTCTCGTCGGCGTGCTCGGTCAGCAGGATGAAGGGTAGGGCGCCGCGGGTGTGCAGAAACTCAGAGAGAAGTTTTGTAGCTCCTGCATCCCCGGTCTCATGTTCAAACAAGACCAGCCCATAGGCTCCGCGCTGCAACATCGTCTTCGCCTCTTCCAGCGAGCCCGCATGGTCGAGTTCTGCTGGCAAAGCGCTCTGGTTCCGGTTGAGGATTTCGCGGATGAGAAAAAAATCCTCCTCCTGGCTGCCCACCAGCAGGACGCGCAAAAGGGACGGCTCGAGTTGTGTCGCAGTTGACAGGGGGAATCCTTCACTACTCTTTACACATCGGGAAGTTTGAGTCGCAGCGTCGTCCTGGGAGAAGACTGGCCATCATTGAGGTCGGGAAGGAATCCCAGATTGGGATTGGGTTCAATCTGGGACTGGACTCTCCAGCCGGAAGTTTGGCCGGCACTAGCCAGCACAGTCGTTTGTAATGCCGTCACGCTTTTGCCGGATTGTAGGATAATAACGAAGTTGCTTCCTTCTTTCTGATTTGCCGTTTGCAGAAACGCCATGGTCTGGCAGCGAAGAGTCGCCTCATTATCTTTATCTTTATCGTTAGCCTTTTTCTGGCTTCCCGCCGCCTTGGCTTGGTCACAAACCACCGCAGCAGGCGAGGATTTTACCTATACGATCTCAACCTCACAGGCATGGACGGATACCGGTCTGGACTTGCAGAGTGGGGACGTGTTGCAGATCTCCAGCAGCGCGGCGCCTTCCGGGTGTGATCCGCGTGGTGCCAGCGGTGCCGCCCAGACGACTGCTCTGCCTCTGCCTTCGGCGCCTGCAGGGGCGTTGATCGCGCGGCTCCATGCCCACGGTGCATCTCCTCTTCTGGTCGCCAGTGGCGCCGTACTGCACATCGCTGTACTGCACATCAAAGAGCCTTCGCACCTGTTTCTGGGCGTCAACATCGTCGGCGAACCGCCCTGTAGGGGAGCTTTCTCGGTCGCGATCCACAGAGTTGCGGCTGGTTCCTCACCGGCCGAGACGGAGGGTTCCACCGCTGCACCCAGCGCTTCGGAGGCTGCAGCCAAGCCGCGCGGTGAACAGTTGAGGTCGCAACTGGGTACGGCCGCTCAGATTTTCCTTCAGGGACAGTTTGGCGCGGGCCAGCCCGCGGCCAGCGCGAATGACACGAACGGCGGCGTTTCTGGCGGGTCAGGCGAAGCTGGGTCAGGCGAGACGACGACGTCTGTTCCTGTACTCCAGCTCTCCGACGTTCCCCTCGATCCCGAACTAAGCAAAGATATTGACGGACTGCCGCGCCGGGTGAACGACCAGTTCAAGAACCTCGGCGACATGGTGAACTTCGTGATTGTCGGATCGCAGAAGATTGTCCAGGCCGCCCTCGACGCCGCCACCTGGCACGTGGCGGACACCAATAACAAGAAGGCCGTACTCAGCGCTCTCATGGAAACTTACCAGAACAAGGATTATCTGCAGATGCCGATGAGTACCCTTTATCTGTTCGGCCGGCCCCAGGATTTCGGTTACGAGATGGCGGAACCCATCGCGATGGTAGCCAGCCGTCACCATTTCCGCATTTGGAAGGCGCCCTTCACCTGGAACGGCCAGGAGGTCTGGGTGGGAGCGGGCACACACGATATCGGCTTCGCCAAGGACAAGCGCAATGGCACCGTTACCCACAAGATCGATCCCCTGGTCGACGGGGAGCGCGACAACATCGGAGGCAGCCTGCAGAAAGCCAGTAAAGTGAAGAGCCTGACTTACTATCTTCCACCGGACCCGGTGCAGGGTGCCAAGAATGCCACTGGAGATGGATATCAGTCCGATGGCCGCTTACTGATTATTGTTCTTGAGTGATGCTTCAGCCCTACGAGAACCCTCCGCTTGTCCCATCCAGCACGCACGCTACACCCGTAGACGGGAATCTGTCCCAGACTTCTTTATGAGTGGTTAACCAATACAAAGTTCCATCGTCTAATACTCAAGTCTGGGCTAGAGGGGACGTCTCGCCCGGGCTGAGAATCAGGGAACCCCTGTGTCGTTTCCTGCGTACCTGCTAGTGAGCCAGAGTGTGCCCGAGCGGCGAGTGTCAGGGAGGTTTTATGGAGGTCCAGGAAAGCGCCAGCGCCGGTAGAACCATCGCTAATACCGGAAATGGACACGTGGAGGAGGTTGTGCGGCAGGCCCACGAAGAACTGCGGCAACTTCTGCACCAGCGCGCCGAGGTGATGCGCCGGATCGGGACCATCAAGCAGACCATCGCCGGCCTCGCCAACCTTTTTGGTGACGGCGTGCTGAGCGATGAATTGCTGGAAATGGTGGATCGCAAGAGCAGCGGCCGCCAGCCCGGTTTCACCAAGGCCTGCCGCATGGTTCTTATGGACGCGAACCACGCCCTGAGCGCTCGCGACGTCTGTGATCGGATTCAGGAAAAAGCCCCGCCCATGCTGGCGCGACACAAAGACCCCATGGCATCGGTGACCACCGTGCTGAATCGCCTGGTAGCGTACGGAGAGGCGAGGGCCGTGGCTCTCGACAACGGTCGCCGCGCCTGGCAATGGGTGGCCGACTCAGAGCCAGAGTCGACAAAGCTGCCCGTGACAGCTTAGCAATCTGAACTATCCCGGTGGCAACAGCATCCCCTTCTCCAGATGCCGGGTGACGTGCGCATACGAGGCCGCGTGCGGATCGTGCGTAACCATCACAATCGTTTTGTGGAAGTCTTCGTTCAGGCGCTTCAATATCTCCAAAACTTCCGTGGCTGAGTGACTGTCCAGGTCGCCCGTGGGTTCATCCGCCAGTAACAGTGTAGGGTCGCTCACAATGGCCCGCGCGATCGCCACCCGTTGCTCCTGTCCGCCAGAAAGCTGCTTTGGGAGGTGGTTGACCCGTTCTTCCAGGCCTACGAGTTTCAACGCGGTCATGACGTGCTCGCGTCTCTGCTGCGGGTTGAGCTTGGTCAGCAGCAGCGGCAGTTCCACGTTTTCAAACGCGGTGAGCACCGGGATCAGATTAAATGTCTGGAAGACGTACCCGATGTGTTCATTCCGCCAGTGCGCCGCCTGCGAGTCGCTGAACCGGAAAATATTCTGGTTCTGCACCAGCAACTCGCCCGAGGTCGGCCGATCGATGGCGGCGATCATGTTCAGCAGCGTGGTCTTGCCGGATCCCGAAGGCCCCATCAGCGCCATGAATTCGCCGGCCGCGATGTCGATCGAGACGTCGTCAAGAGCCTTCACCTCGAACGCCTCGCGTTTGAAAATCTTGCTGACATTGCGGGCCTGGACGACTTTAGTTCCGGTAGCGATCCTGTTTTCAGCGACTGTGCTCATAATTATGACTGCCCCTTGATTTTGATTGTGTCCCCGTCTTTCAGATCCTGTGGCCCTTTGGTGATTACGCTTTCGCCACCAACCAGTCCGTCGACGAGGAAGCCGTCGGTGCGCTGGCTCAGTACGCGAACTTTGCGCATGTGCGCCTTGCCGTCGAAGGCCAGGAACACGACCTTCTTGCCGTCATGATCCCGCACCGCGCCGGCCGGCACAAACGCTCCCGTCGGCCGCGCGCTGGTGGCCTTCTGCTCATCTGCCAGAAATTTCACCGTGGCGTTCATTTCTGGCCTCAAATACTCGTCCGGATTCAGCACCTGCACTTTCACTTGCACCGTAGCCTTCTGCCGGTTGGCTTCCGGCGAAATCTGCGCAATCTCCCCGTTGTATTTGCGATCGGGGTAAGCGTCCACGGTGACGATGCCTTTCTGTTTGGGACCAAGCCTGGCGAAGTCAGACTGTGCGATATCGAGTTCGACCTGAATATCATTCAAGTCCGCCAGCGACACCACCGATCCCTGAGGCCCCCCAGCCGCCGCGCTGGCAAACTGCGCCGTAATGAGTTCACCTTTTTCGGCGGTCCGGTCCAGAATCGTGCCGGTGACGGGTGCGCGGATCACGGTAGCGTCGAGCTGCGATTTCGCATAATCGAACTGGCCCTGGGCTTGCGCGACCGATCCACGGGCCCGGGCGATTTCTTCTGCGCGCGGACCGATCTTCATCAGTTGAAAAGCTTTGTCCAGAGAATTGACTCGCTGCTGGTCCGACTCGAACTTCGCGGTAGCATCGTCCAGCGCCTGTCGCGAAACCACGCCCCCGGCCGAGAGTTCCTTGGTGCGGTCCAGAATCAGTTTGTCGTTCGCCAGCGTAGCGCGGGCTTCGTCAAGATTATGCTGCGCCTGTTGAATCTCTTCCGGCCGGGATCCGTGCTGAAGTTCATCGAGATAAGCGCGAGCGTTATCCAAAGCGCCCTTCGCCTGCCCATAAGAAGCGCGGAACTCCTGATCCTCCAACCGCACCAGGATCTGGCCTTCCTTCACCTTGTCGCCCTTTTCCACGCCAATCCAGGCAAGGCGCCCCGTGACCTTGGAATTCACGTTGATGGTGTGATGAGCCACAATGTAGCCCGTGGCCGAAAGCACCGTGCCGCCCACATCGCTGCTCTCCGCGGAGGCTCGTGTCACCTCTACCTCTGGCACGTCGCGCGAAAGCATGCGGTAGGCGAGAGCGGACAAGCTCAGCACGGCCACGATTGCGATCCCGATAACGATGTAGCGGCGCGCCCAGGCTGGCGGCTCTCCACTGCCCGCGCTGCGCGCCGTGCGGTCGATTCGCAGGCTCTGCAGGTCTTCGTGTTTGGCGTCAATCGGCATAAGCCTCAATGTCATCCTGAGCGCGCGTTTTCTGCGCGGCGAAGGATCCGGGCGAGCCGCGAGATGCGTCGCGTTCTTTGCGACGCACTAACGCGCGTTTGGCTCGCTTCCCTATCAAACTGCTCCATCACCAGGTACGAACTATCCCGCGATCCGGTTCCGGCAGCAGGCATCAACCACGTAACGCAGTAAGAATATTCTGCCGCGCCGCGTGCCACGCCGGAGCAAATCCTCCCAACAATCCCATGATCAGCGCGAACCCAACCGCAGTAGCAGCCACCATCGGCGTAATTTGCAGGCTGAATACCACCTCACTAAACGTCACTGCATTCGATGTTCCTGTCTGCATTCCGTTAAAAGGCAGCATCAACAGGATTCCCGCCAGCGCTCCAAGCAACGCCAGCATCAGAGATTCCAGAACAAACGATGTCAGGATCGCGGGACGTGAAAATCCCAGCACCCGAAGAGTCGCAATTTCGCGCCCCCGATACGCCACCGCCGCGTACATCGTATTCATCGCCGCGAAGCTCGATCCGATTGCCATAATGATCGCGACCACAATGCCAATGTACTTGATGGGACCGCCCGACCGGGTCTGCTTTGCGTAATAGTCCGTCTCCAGCGCTCCTTCGAGCTTAAGCCGCTGGTCATCACCCACCCGGTTCTTGAGCGCATCTGCCGCGATAGGATCGGTAGCCCGCAAATATGCCGAGGAATAGCCGCCCGTCCGGTCGAAGTCAGCAGCCATCTGATTCACGTCGCCCCATATTTCTGATTCATAGGCTGAGCCGCCAGCGTCAAAGACTCCCACCACTTTCCACGATCCCTTGCCAAATTCCATCGTGTCGCCAATGTTGGCGCGCGAAAAGCGGCTCCGGATGGACTTGCTGACCACCACTTCGCGCTGCCCCGTCTGGAACCAGCGCCCGTCAATGAGCTTCGTGCTGGGACGAAGTTCGAGGCCATCCGGCATCATGCCGCGTACCGTTACATTCACCTCGCCTGTGCCGTCTTTGCGGGGAAGGACAATTACCACCACCAGTTCACCAGAAGCCATCGGTTCACCGTGGCTGTCTTTCGCGATCCCCGGCAGAACCTTGAGCGTAGGAAACAGCGCAGCGTCGAAGCCGCCGGATAACTCTGCTTCCGATCCCTTGCGCAGCACCAGCACATTCTGCGGATTGCCGCTGGTAACGAAAGCTCGCTGCAACCCAGCCAGCAGCGCCATGAGAAAGATGGCGGTTGTCACGGTCAGCGCGATGCCCAGCGCGGTCATGATGGTGAGCCCCTTGCGGAGCTTCAAATTGCGGACGTTATAACTGATCGGTATCGCCATAAATAAACTCTCAATTCAGTCGATGCTTTTCAACCGATGTGGCGCAAACCCTCCACAATATTCATGCGGGAAGCTTTGTATGCCGGCAAGTAGCCGCTGACGAAGCCCACTACGGCCGCGACCAGCAATGACAGCGCCACGGTAGGCAGAGTCACTTTCATGTTGAGTGGAACACCCAGCGCGACAAAACGGCGGGTCAATCCCTGGATCACCGGGATGGCCACTGCGACGCCCAGGGCTCCGCCCGCGACCGCCAGTCCGACGGCTTCGCCCACGAGCAAGGAAAGCAGGCGCTGACGGGTGAATCCCAGGGTCTTCAGTACCGCCACTTCGCGGGTTCGCCCGCGAACCGACATGGCCATGGTGTTCGCCGAGACCAACAGGATGGCAAACACAACGGCGCCGCAGATGCCCAGAATAAATGCCTTCACGTTGCCCAAGGTAGCCACAAAATCGAGCTGAAAAGCTTTCTCGCTCTCGGTCTTCGTCTGCAAGGGCGAATTGCGGAACATGTCGTCAATTTCACTCGAGACTCGCGCCACTTCTCCCGGCTCGGCAACCTGAGTCGCATACCAGCCTGCTTGTCCTTTGAACCAGTTCACGGACTCTTCCAGATACTTGGCATTGAAATACAAAGAGTTCTGAGGCGGGCCCCGGTGGTAAATGGCGCGAATTGTAAGCTCCGGGTTGACGGGAAAGATCGTGCCCAGCAACGTGATCTTATCTCCGATTTTCCAGCCGTACTTGTCAGCCAGCGTCACATCTATCAGGGCTCCGGCGCGGTCGCGCTGCCACGCCACCAACTGGTCGGGCGGAACGATCTTGTCGGACGCAACTTTCAGATACTCGTCCGGATCGGTGGCAATCTGCGCAAAGAAGTTTTCTGGACGGCTGTCTTTATAGCGGCCTCCAAACCAGGTCATCGGCGCGACCGCCACCACTCCGGGGACGGCGCGAATTTTGTCCCGGTAGAACGCCGGAAGGAAGAACGACAAGGACACGCGGTCGCGCGTGATCACCCTTTTCGCGGCCTCCGGAGCCACCTGATCGACGTAAAAAGCTCGCCAGATGCTGGTCATCAGCGTCAGCAACAGCAACGAAAACCCGATACTGGCGATCGTCAGCAGGCTGCGCCGCTTGTTGCGAAACGTATTGCGCACCACGAAGCTGCTGAACGTCATAAATTCAACCAATGATGAAGCCGCATATCAACCGATATGCCGTAGCCCATCCACGATCTCCACCCGCGCAGCATGGTAGGAGGGCAGCAGCGAGCTGAAGAATCCGACCAGCGCCGCTACCACCACAGCGACACCCAGCGTTCCCAGCGAAATGTGCATCTGGGCCAGGAAAAATCCCATCGGCGAATTCTTCATGCCAGTCAGCAGCACCCACGCGAAGCCGCAGCCAAACAGTCCGCCCGCAATCGAAAGCGCCATGGCCTCGCCCACGAAAAGCCCCAGGATGGTCCGCCGCTCAAAGCCCAGAGTCTTCAACACAGCCACTTCGCGCGTGCGCTCGCGGATCGACATCGCCATCGTATTGGCGGAAACAAGAAGCGTAGTAAAGACCACCGCCATGCAGATGCTGAGAATAAAAGCCTTCACGTTGCCCAGCATGTTGACGAAGGTCAGGCCGAAGGCCTTCTCGCTTTCGGTCTTGGTGGGCTGCGGCGAATTGCGAAACATGTCGTCGACGGCGCTGGCGATCTTCGCGACATCGTCGGGCGACTCCGACATAATGCTGAAGGTGCCGGCCCGCCCTTTGAAAAAATCTACTGCCTCTTCCACGTACTTCGCGTTGAAGTAGACCGTCTTGTTTGTCGTGGGCCAATGGTAGATGCCGCGAATGGTGAGTTCCAGGTTCACGGGATAGATCGTCCCCATCAGCACGATACGATCCCCCAGCTTCCAGCCGTGGGCCTGGGCCAGTTCGTCATTCACGATCACCCCGGCGCGGTCGCGTTGCCAGGCCGCAAGCTGATCGGGCGGTAGTTGCATCTCCGGATAGACTTTCGGGAACTCGTCAGGATCGGTACCGAACTGCGCGAAGAAGTTCTCAGGCTTGTCGTCCTTATAGAGGCCGCCAAACCACGAGTTGGGCACGACCGCAAGCACTCCGGGTAGGGCGCGGATTTTTTCGCGGTAGAAACCGGGCAAGTTGAAGGTCAGCGACACGCGGTGTCGCGTCACCAGCCGGCGGGTTGATTCGGCGCTGCCCTTCTCGATATAAAAACCACTCCACATCGTCATCATGAAGGTGAGCAGCAGCAGGGAAACCCCGATGCTTGCCACGGTCAGAATGCTGCGGCGTTTGTTGCGGAAGGCGTTCTTGGTGACAAATCGGGTCAAAGTCATGTTTTGTAACCCAGTTGAACCCCAGGGAAAACGCGGCGTGCTGCACAGCGGAAGACCTTAGTCCATGCAGGCCTCAAGGATAAACGAATGAGTCCGCTTCGACAACTTGCTTACGACCCGGCAAAATGCCCCCCAACACCATCTGCACCAAGCACCCGCATCCATATTCAATCCGCACGTGTCCGGACGCCAGTGGAGATCGTCATCCGGCTTGCATGACAATTGTCACACCCGGTTCCCGTTAACAGAGTTAAACGTTCCGCCTGGCGAAAGGTCACGCTGGCGAGTGAGTTATTTTCCGCACCAGGCCAGACGGTTCCGCGGACCCGCATTGAATCGTGTTTCCCCGTTTCGTCCCGTTTTCGCAGTACTTTGGTAACTCGAACCTCAATCTCTTGAGCGATATCCTAAAGCCCTATAACTGCTTCGGGTTTTAACCCACGCAGCTCGCAGCTGGAAACTGCGAGGCGCTTGTGTGAGAGGCATAAGGGAACAATGTCCACGAAAATAGGCCACTTCGAAATTATCAGTGAACTGGCAAAGTCTGCGACGGGCGTGGTTTACAAGGCGAACGACCCGCAAACCAGCCAAACCGTCGCTTTAAAAGCGATTCAGCTGTCTGCCTTTGGCGACCGCGCCGCCGAACTGCGGGAATGCCTCGTCCAAGAGGCAGAGACCACCAAGGCCTTGAGCCACTCCAATGTCACGCCCGTTTACGGCGCCGGAGAAATCGACGGCCAATTCTATGCCGCGATGGAATATATACAAGGCAACAGCATCGCCACCATGCTGGCACGCAAAGAAGGATTTTCCATCTGGGACCTTCTCGATATCGGCCGGCAGGTGTGCAGCGGTCTCGATCACGCTTACTCCCACAACGTATTTCACTATAGTTTGGAGCCCGCCAAAATCATGTGCGGCTGGGACAGCACCGTCAGAATTCTGGGATACGGTGTCTCCAGCGTAGGCAAGTTTACTGCTCAAATGCCCGGCGTCCCGTCGATCCTGCACTACATGTCTCCCGAGCAGGTCCGTGGCGAGACCATCGATTCGCGGTCGAACCTCTTCAGTTTGGGTGCCATGTTTTACGAAATGGTAACTGATCGTAAGGCCTTTGATCGGGAAGATGCTGAATCGCTTCGTCAGAGCATCCTTGAGAGCACACCGGTGCCTCCGATGCAGGTAAATCCAAAAATCCACCCGGTGCTGAGCGATCTCATCATGAAAGCGCTCGCCAAGGATCCGGGAGAACGCTACCAGAACGGAAGGGCACTGCTCGACGATCTGGAGCGGTGTAAGGAATCCAAACCGCAGGCAGCGAAGCAGCCAGCCGCGGCGGCCAAGAGCCCAGTCGTTCCGGACGCGCTCAAAGCCGCGACCCAGGCGAAATTCGTCGGCGCGTCTCAACCCGCAGCAGCCAGGCCGGCCAGTGTGCCTGCTGCTCAAAAGCCGGTCCAGAACAAACCAGTCGAAAAGAAATTCTCGGTCTCGCCAGCCGCTCCTGCCAAAGCAGCGGCGGCGGCTGGGGGACGGGCGGGCGGCCAAGCGGTGTCATCCACTCCGGTCAAGCCGGCCATCGATGCAGCGCCACAACCATCCGCTTCCATGTCTTCTTCCGTCCTCGATGAGCCCGCGGTCGACGCTCCCCAATTCGAGGCCCCGAGAATTGCCGTGGATCCCATGATGGCCGATTCCGGCGATGCTCCATCTCGCGGCGGCAGCGTCAGCTTCTCGGAGATGACCGAACTGCCTCCGCTCAAGGAAGTCTACATCCCGCCACCGCCACCTCCGGCCTTCGAGCGGCAAGCCGCTCACGTGCCCAGTTCAACCGCTTATGAATACGAGGAGGAGAAGCCGAAGGTTCAGCCCCGCGAAGTCGCCGAGAAGGCGATGAAGGAAATCAAGAACGTCCCACCCCATCTTATCGTTTACTCCATTGCCGGCGCGGCGGTTTTGATTCTGATCATCGCCGTTGTCCTGGTTCTCCATGTCAACAGTTTGAATAATGACGGCGATTCACCTCGCGCCACCGCCGCCGAAACGACTACTCAACCTGTTGCCAGCCAACCTGCGGCCCACCCCCAGCCTGTGCAATCACAACCAGCGCAGCCTGCTGCCGCCCAAGCCGAGCCCGATGTTCAGCGCGATGTTCAAACCAATGTTCAACCCAATGACCAACCCTCCGCCCCTGTGGCTGAAGCTGAGCCGGCCCCCACTCACGTTGCAGCCGCAACCCCGAGAGGCAAGAATGGCAGAAAGAGACCAGCCCCCGCAGCCCAAGCAGTCGTGCCGGGACAAATGGCGATCGATTCCACCCCTCAGGGCGCCCAAGTGCAGGTCGACGGAAGAACCGATCCCTCCTGGGTTACACCCTTCACTTTGTCCGGTCTAGGCGCCGGCCAGCATTCGGTCATCGTCAGCAAAGCCGGCTACTCCACGGATACGCGAACCGTCGCTGTGGCCTCCGGCAGCAAAGCCTTTGTCGTGACCCACCTCGGTCAGCTGGCGGCGACGCTCGCCGTCTCCAGCAGTCCTGCCGGAGCCAACGTCTACGTTGACGGCAAAGAGATCGGCAAACTCACACCCGCGCAGGTCTCCGTGGACAAGGGCCAGCACGTGGTGCTGGTGCGCAAGTCGGGTTACATTGACGAGACCACCAACGCCCAATTCATCCTGGGCCAGACCATCAACTTCTCGCCCACCTTGCGCTCGCTCGGCAATGTCGACGACATCAAGACCGTCGGAAAAATGAATAAGCTGTTCGGCGGCAAAGAAGCCCAGGGGATGGGCACCGTCAGCATCAAGACCCAGCCCAAGGGCGCACAGGTGGCCGTCAACAAGCACATGCTGGATAAAGACTCGCCGGTTAACTTCATTCTCGATCCCGGCAACTACATCGTCGACATCACCATGAGCGGCTATGTCCCCATCCACAAAGTCATCACCGTGGATAAAGGCGGCAAAGCCGTCATCGACGAGGTCCTACAGCACGAGTAGTCGGCAACTTAGGCAGGCCCAAAATGCTCATGTGGGGACAGCCGCCTCGGCTGCCCAGCTGAGCGAAGCGAGGCGCTCGTTCTGATTCACTGCCTCCGCCCGTCCGATTCACTCTCATTTAATACCCATGCAACCGGCCTGAAACATTCTCCCGTTATATTTCTCTCCGCCCCGGTTCAATAACAGGCCGTCGACCTCTCCAGACACCGGAAGGACGGACCTCATACTCCCCCGGGCGGAGGAAACATGTTCGACAAGATAACGCTCGACAAAATAACGCTCGACAAGACAACGCTCGACAAGCTGAAGACCTCAGATGCTCCCCGCAGGACGATGGCTCTGCTGCTGGCATTGACCACCGCTCTGGGACCAACCGCCATGCCCGCCTTCGCCGCCTCGAAACCAGCCGCGAAGCACAACCAGAAAGCATCCGCTACCGCAACCCCCATCCAGCACCTGGTTGTCATTTTCCAGGAGAATGTTTCCTTCGACCACTACTTCGCTACCTATCCGGTCGCGACCAACCCTGCCGGTGAGCCCAAGTTCAAACCTTCGCCCGCCACGCCCACGGTCAACGGTCTCACGGCCGGCTTGCTTGCCAACAATCCCAACCTCAATCCCGCCAACGGCGCAGGCGCGTCCAACCCTTTCCGGCTGGATCGCTCCCAAGCCGTCACGCCTGACCAGAACCACGACTACACCGCCGAACAACAAGCTTTTGACGCCGGTCTGATGGATTTGTTTCCCTTGAACACGAGTTCCGGCGGCAACGAAGTCCTGGGCTACTTTGATGGCAACACCGTCACCGGCATGTGGAACTACGCCCAGTTCTTTGCCATGAGTGACAACTCCTTCAGCACCACCTTCGGTCCATCCACGCCGGGCGTGATCAATCTGGTTTCAGGCCAGACCAACGGGACCACCGCGACTCTGAATGGAACCGGCGACGAAGTGGCCGGCGGCAGCGATGGCTCGCTGACCGTAATCGGCGATCCTGACCCGATTGGCGACGTCTGTTCAAACTCCACTCGCAACCAGGTCACAATGGGCAGCAAGAATATCGGTGACCTGTTAAGCGCCGCCGGCGTTACCTGGGGATCGTTCATGGGCGGGTTCAACCTCACCACCGTCAATCCCAACGGCACCACCGGATGCAGTCGAAGCACAGCCGGCCTTGCCGGCACCACCACCGACTACATTCCCCATCATTCATTCTTCAACTACTGGGCGTCGACCTCCAACGGGGCGCACACCCGGCCCGCTTCCGATGCCGAGATCGGCAACCCCGGTCCCGCCAATCACCAGTACGATCTTCAGGATTTCTTCACCGCCGCCGCTCAGAACAATCTCCCGGCCGTAAGCTTCCTCAAGGCGCAAGCCTACCAGGATGGCCACGCCGGTTACTCCGATCCTCTCGATGAGCAGACGTTCCTGGCCAACACGGTCAACTTCCTCGAAGCCCTGCCCTCGTGGAACAGCACCGCCGTGGTGATCATGTATGACGACTCCGACGGATGGTATGACCACCAGATGGGTCCGATCATGAATCAGTCCACGGGCACCGCCGACGCTCTTACCGGTCCGGGTTTCTGCGGCACCGCCGCCACGTCCCTGCCCGGTCTTAATCCCACGAACCTGCACGCGCTCGGCCGCTGCGGCTATGGTCCCAGACAGCCGTTGCTGGTCATCTCCCCGTGGGCGAAGCAGAATTTCGTCGACCACTCGGTGACCGACCAGACCTCCATCATCCATTTCATCGAAGACAACTGGCTCAGCGGACAGCGCATCGGCCAGGGCTCTTTCGATGCCATCGCCAACTCCATCACCCAGATGTTCAACTTCAAGAAGATCCGCAACAACGGGACGCTATTCCTAAACCCCAGCACCGGCGAAAAGGAATAACCAGTTGAATGACCAGTCCAATCACCCTGTCATCCTGAGGCCCGCGCTCTTTGCGGGCCGAAGGACCTGCCCTGAGCGGGTGGTGGCTCAATCTGAAATCCTCTACCATTGCACTCCTCGGGCGTCATCCCGAAGTCCCGCGTTTTCTCCAGCGGGACGAGGGATCTCCCGTGCGCAGACTTCAAACTGAGCCACTACCCCTGAGTGACCGAACTAGCAACAACCGCAGGCCTTCCCGCGCATAGCTTCCCGACCCTCCCAAAGAATGAGAGGCAGAATGGCTAAAGCCGCAAGAGGGTCCGCCCACTTTACATGCCAGGTCACGTTGATTGCCAGTCCCGCCAACGCAATCAACGACAGGTAGGCACACAGCGCCGATTGTGCGGCGTCCGCCCTCAGCGCTGCGCTGCCCGTGGTTGCCGACAGGCGGCGCTTCTCCTTTGCCAGCCACGGCATGACAACCGCTGCGGCAACAAGAATGGCGATTCCCAGAAATGTTGGTTTGGGTTCGCTATACCCCAGTAGACTCGTGACCGAAGAGGCGGCAACCAAGGCCGCCAGCGCGAACAGCAAGATTCCCGCGACACGGGCAGCGCGCCTTTCCGCATGCTCGCCGTCCACGCTTCCACGAAATCTCCACAGCACTACCACCGCCGAGAGAAGCTCGACTGCGCTGTCTCCACCGAAGGCGAGCAGCGCAGAGCTATGCGCCCGCCAGGCTGCGAAGAGGGATACCGCCGCTTCTACGCTCATCCAGGCGATCGTGAAGGTTTGCACCCGTTGGATTCGCCGGATGGCGTTTGGAGAAGCTATTTGTAGCTCCGAAGCCATTCACCGCATTATGGCACTATCCGCAACACGCCCGGCGAGAGCCTGCCCCCGCGAACTCGCCAGATTCTTACCGTCGCTCTTCCGGAATCTCCGCCACGGCGTCGAGAAATTGACGGGCTGTTACGATCTGAGCGTTAGCCCATTTAGCCGGGAAATGCTTGAGATTGCCGGTCACAAGGTAATGGGCGCGGGCGGCCTGCGAACACTCCAGAAAAATGTCGTCGTCGGGGTCGGAGCACGCGCTGACCTTCTCCGAAGGCTTGATCCAAAATCCATTTTGCCGGATACCGCGAAGCGCCTGCTCGATTACCGCCTCGCTGCGGTTGAACTTAGGACGCCGCATCACTTCTTCGTACTCCGCATAGATATCGCCGCTTACGCAGAGTTGCGCTCTTGTCCCAGCCAGTGCCGTTAGAAAGGTTCGAGCGGGCAAACTCTGCGGTTGCAGTAAAGCGGAAATCAAAATATTCGTGTCGAGGACGACCCGAATCATTGCTCCGAGGGCCGGCGTTCTCGGCGCGCCTTTCGCGCCGCCGCGATTTCTGCATCGATCTCTTCCATAGAGAGCCGATCCAGACCCTGCTCTTTCGCGCTCTCCCAAGACGCCTGCAGCCATTCCGGAGCAGAGGGAGAAGCCGTGGTGCGGATACTAATCTCCTCGTTTTCGGCAATGGAGCGTCCCAACAGGCTTTCGATAGCCGTCTTTTGGTCCGGCGATAGGTCTTTGACCTTGTGAGTCATGAGCTCGATCCTTAACCCCAGTGTACGGCGACCTGATGGCATTGTCACGCGGAATTGCGTCTGGCTAGGTGCCCCAGGCCTAGCTTCTTTTGCGAGACCGGGGAAATGCGCTGGTGTCTGCCGCGTCGCTCGGACCCTCCAAACCCGGACGAGCCCAAGCTTCAACGCGCCCGCGGAATTACGTTCCTGTGCCCATGAGTTCGATGACCTGCGGCTTGGACGAAGCGCTGTCGCGGATCGTAATCGTCCCGGACTTTGGGCCTCGTGTCTGCGGCGAGAACGTTACGCTCATGGTGCAGTTCGCTCCCGCCGCGACTGACGATCCGCAAGTAGTCGAACTGAGGGCGAACTGGCCTTTCGGCGTCATCGAGGAGATGGTCAGCGCGGTCTTGCCAGTGTTTGTAAGCGTAACCGTTTGCGCCGTGCTGGTGGTGCCAGTCTTCTGATTGTGAAAGTCGAGGGGCGTATTCGGCGACAGGCTGACTACGCCCGTGTTAAGCAGAACGACTACGTCGCTACCAAGAAAGTCCGGCACAACGATGTCCGGCTGGTGATCGCCGTTGAAGTCTCCTACCGCGACAAAGCGATCTTCTTTGCCGTCGGCATAGTACACCCCCGTTTGGAAGGTTCCATCCCCGTTGCCCATTAGCACCGTTACGCCGGAAGAGAAGATGAGGTTGGCTATCACCAGGTCCTGCTTGCCATCAAGGTTGAAGTCGGCCGCCGCCACCCAAAGCGGAAAACTGGTGCCGTAACGGACCTCCGGCTGGAACGTGCCGTCGCCATTGCCCAAGAGCACGCCGATCGCCTCTTCCTCGTTCTCTGCGATCGCCAGATCCAGGTTGCGGTCGCCGTTAAAGTCGGCTACTGCAATGGCGTTGGGTCCCGCTCCGACGGGATAGATTGCCCCCAACTGAAACGTGCCATCGCCATTCCCCAGCAGGACTTGCACTTCGGAGGTGCTTCCGAACTGCATCGTGGCCACCAGATCTAACTTCCGGTCGGCATTGAAGTAGCCGGCCGCAAGCCCTTGTGGCGCGTGGGGAAGAGTGGTAACTATCGGCGGTTCCTGAAATGTCCCATCGCCATTGCCCAACAAGACGGCAACGCAGTCGCAATAGCCCGTACTATCGGAAACGTTGAGGGTGGCGAGGTCCAACCTGCCGTCGCCATTGAAATCTCCAACGATCACGACGATGGGATCCTGGCGCGTCGCAAAATTCATCGCCGGCTGAAAAGTCCCGTCCCCATTTCCCAACAGAATGCTTACGTTGTCACTCAATACATTCCCAACTGCTAAATCCAAATTCCCGTCCTTGTTGAAATCGGCCACCGCGACGGAGTTGGGAACCGTGCCGACTGCGTAGCTGATCGCAGGCTTGAATGTGCCATCACCGTTTCCCAGCAGTATCTGCACGTCTGTGCTGTAGCCCGTCTTTGAGTCGACCGAAGCTACCGCCAGATCAAGCTTGCCATCGTGGTTGAAGTCTGCGACCGCGACGAAGCTCGGTTCCGGCAAGACCGAAAACTTGCCTCGCGTTTCGAACTGGGCGGAGGCCTGAGCGTTGAATTCGCCTACGAAAGCCAAACCAAGCCCCAAGGGCAAGAGCCAACTCAACGTAATTCTCAAATGGCGGGCCAAGAGGAAACCCTTCTTCGGCGTGGACATCGGGGAAGCAATAACGAGGTGTAGATTAGCACCATTTTGGCCGGGGGGCTGGCTTCGCTCTAAGATTTCCATACCCCCATGTGACATCTGACCTTGTGCCGCCCATCGAACCTGCGCGATCATGGTCGAGGCCGAGACGGTGCGCAGAGCCCGCATAACGTCGTCCTAAGTTCCTTGTTCTCAAGATTTTGACCTCTAAGCTCTTTGCCATCAAGATTTTGCAGACACTTTTTGCAGAACCCGCGCCCAGCAAGGCTTTCAGAGGGTGTGGGGGAGGGGGGGTACCTCCAATTTAGTCCCGGAAGACGAAAAGCGCACGCCCAGGTGCGTTCTCGGTTGAAATATTTTATGAGCAGAAATTCACAGGCTGGATTTCACACGCAAGCTCACACCGGACGCTGCGACGCACTGGATTTCTCAACGCCGAAAGACTGCCCCGAGACTTAGTGAGGCAGCTTGAAGTTCACCGTGACCTGCGTCTGAATCTCGACCGGCTCACCGTTCAGCAGATACGGTTTGTATTTCCACTGCTTCACCGCATCGACTGCGGCGTGCGACAGTTGCGGGTCTCCGCTGAGAACCTTCACCGCGGAGATGTCGCCGTTCTTCGAGATCGTCGCCAAAAGCTGGACCGCGCCTTCAATGTGCATCCGCATTGCGTTTGGCGGATATGTCGGCTGCGGTCTCTTCACCAACAGTCCTTGCGACACTCCCTGCGATACGGTCAGGGTCTGCAGCACCGGAGTCGCCGCCTTGCTCTGGCTGTCCATAAGATTGGGGAGCGCTCCACCATCGCCGGTTGCAGCAGTACCGGAGATGCTCGGAGCTGGCGCATCGGCGACGGCCGCCGGTTTTGTGTGCAATGGGGAAGCGCCATTCTTGATGACCATCGGCTCTGCGGACGCCTTCGCCACGGGAGCTTTGTTTGCTGCCGGAGCCGAGGGTTTCGCCGAGTCCGATGAAGCCGTCACCTTGCTCGGATGAACCGGTGCATTCTCCGTACTTGCGGTTGTGCGGGTATCGGAAGAGGTTTTTGTTGTTCCGTCTGGTTGCGGAGCGGCCGTCGAGTCTGGAATCGAAGATGGAGCAGAAGATGGAGCAGAAGATGTGGCAACCGGAGCTGCCTTCGGCGCAACCTGCGGAACCGTGGCAGAAGGCGTCGCCGGTTGCACGGCAATGCGCGCGGGAACACTTCCGGCCTCGCTCGAACTCCATTGCCGCCATACCGCGTAGCCGAGGGCTGCAATCAGCACAACCGCTACCACTAACAGCAGCGTCTTCTTGCTTCCTCCACTCGCGGACTCGCCGCCCCTGCCCGCATTACCGCCAAATGTGAACGCAGTCGCAGGAACGGAAATCTCGCCTGAAGAACTGTGGCCAGCGGCGACGCCCTCAACTGGACTCTCGGGCTCTGAAATAGTTGAAGAAGCTTTGTCCTCGGGCCAAGCGCTGGGCTTCGTCTCGCGGGCGGGAGCGGGTGCGCTAGCGGCGCTCCTTCCAAACCCCGACGAACTCGCCGGCTGCTGGCTGGCTGCTTTCTCCATCTTGGGCTCAGCCGTCGCAGGCGCAGAAGCAGAAGTGATCTTAGGCGCGGAAGAGTGTGCCGCCGGCGCGATCGACGGTGAAGCGATTTCCTCACTCACCTCGAAAATGTCCGCGTCATTGTCACTGATCTCGCTGGGAACAGAGGCCACAACTCTCGGCGGTGCGGCCGGCCGCGCGCTGGACACCATCGGAACCGTAGCTTGCGGCGCTGGCCTTGGAGGCGCGGGCACCGCCGCTGCCGGCTTCATAGCTCCGCCCGCCGCCCCTGCCGCGGGTTTTGCCCCTTCGCTCTTGCGCAACAGTCCGCGGGCAACTCGTACCGTGCCTTTCGCCTGCTCCACATTAATGGGTTTGGTGAGAACAAGGTTGGCGCCGATCCGGAAAGCCTTCGCGACTCCCGCCTGCCCTTCCACTACCGCGACCGCCAGGGACGACTGATTATTGACTGTGTTGCGCGCACTCTTGAACAGCAGCGTGGCGTTCTGCTCGTTATCGCAGTCGACCACTACCGCATCGAAGTGCTCGCCCATCAATTTCTTGACCGCGGCAAAGGGTTCGGTGCAGGGAACGACGGCGAAGTCCAACTCGCTGAGAACCTGTGTTACGGTGCGAGCCGTCTTTTCGTCGGGACAGAAGAGGAGTGCTTGATAACCCATATTAAGGTCATCGTAGGTACACTCGTAAGCCTCATCAAGTTACGGTGGTAATTCGACATGGGCGGCGTTTGCCTTGCCAGAATGGGTTTTTGGCGCTTCACGACATTGGACTTCCGGCCGCGGATACAATACCGTGTCATGCGGATTCCCCTCTGGCTCAAGCTGTTTTGGACGGTGTGGGTGATCGTCTGGGCGCCGGTCTACTGGCGGGAGTATGGTCCACATAACTTTCTGTTTTTCTGCGATCTCGGCAATTTGTTCATTGCTGTCGGTCTCTGGCTAGAAAGCCCGTTGATATTCTCCTGGCAGGCAACCGGGCTGCTGTTGTTCCAGAGTCTGTTCACCATTGACTTAGCGACTGCGCTTGTAAGTGGACGACACTTGATCGGGGGAACGGAGTATATGTTTGACCCGCATATTCCGCTATGGATTCGCCTGCTGAGCCTGTTTCACGTGGTGACACCGCCATTGCTCCTGTGGACGATTTGGCGTTTGGGCTACGACCCGCGAGGCTGGAAATGTCAGACCCTGACCGCCTGGATCGTGGTTCCGATCAATTACTTCTGGCGTCCGGAATACGATGTGAACTGGGCCCGCGGTCCTTTCTTTCACGAACAGCAGGCCATGCCCGGACTCGTGTATCTGCTGGGATACCTTATTGTCATTCCCGCGTTTGTGTACTTTCCGACGCACCGATTTCTTGTCTGGTTGACGCAGCGTTGGCACGCAAGGTCCTAGTCATCCTTCCCTGCGTTCTTTCCCGTGTCGTGCTTCTGGTTCTGGAACGCCGATTCTGCCTGCGGGTACTCGATCGAACCTTTGAACGAAGAAATGTTCTCGTCAGTGAAGTCAGGGAAGGGCAACTGCTTTCCGTCGCGCCAGTCAGCAACTTTTTTCACCGCAGCATCCGCCTTTTCTTTTTCCAACCCGGAGTCGCGGCCCAGGTACAGAGTCTGTGAGGGCAGCGCGAAGCCGGTTCCCGAGTCCTCCACTAGATGCATGATGCGCAGCAGCAAGTCTTCGCGGACGGCGGCGAATTCATTGAAATCCTGCGTCAAAACGTAACAGAGAAGTTCCACGTTAATGGAACCGGAGATCAACTCGATGAGCCGGACGCGCACCGTCTTGGTTTCGATCTTGGCGTGGCTGTATAACACGCGCCGGATTTCGGAAAGCACGTAGCGCAGATGGTCCGGCGAGGTCTCTGGGCGCAGGCCGAGAACTGTCTTGAAAAGGATCTTGTCGCGCCGGCTGAGATTCTCGACATTGATGGTCGCCACGGTGCCGTTGGGAATGGCCAGCAGCGTTCTCTCTTCCGTGCGTACCCGGGTCGACCGCAGCCCGATATCCTCAACTGTCCCCGTGCGATCGCCGAAGCGGCAAATATCGCCCACGCGAATCACTTCATCGCCCAACACGGAAACGCCGCCGAACAAATTCTCGATCGTCTTCTGCGCGCCGAAGCCGATGGCCAGCCCCCCAATGCCCAGGCCCGCCAGCGCGGTGGTCAAGTTGAAACCCAGGATGCCGAGAATGAAAAATACCGCCATCATGAAGACCAGCGTCTTGATGAGGCGTTCGCCCAGCAGCATCAGCGAGCCCGTGCCTCCATGACCGCGGGCAAGAGCGCGGTTCCGTACGCGTCGCAAAAACCAGCGAATCACGTCCCACAGAATCCAGTTTGCGCCGATAACGATCGCGACCGCCGTGACCTGGACGTAATAGTGCCGCTGCAGCAACGGCATGCCGAGGTAAATCGCCAGAATGCGATGAATAACCGTTCCGGTAAGAAGCCACGCTGGAGCGGAAACCGACCGCCATTGCTGCAGTTCAGCTTGTCTGCGTCTCCGCGCCCACCATCGCAACGGGATTTCCAGTACCACTAACAACAGCCAGCCCGCGGCGGCCGCCACGGGAATCATCAGCAGCAAAGCAAACCATTGCCACAGTGGCATCCCGGCGAACTGATGCTTCACGATCCACTTCGGCAATCGCGTTTCTACCTGCCGCGCCTCGACCTGATCGTAGAGTTCAGGAACTTTCGCCAGAGTCTCGGAAGAGATCAGCCATATTCTTCCAGCAGCAGGATCGGAAACACGAACCAGTTCGAGTTCGGCCTCGGCATCGCCGGACGACATGCTCCCCAGCTTCTGCCGCCCCAGCGGAACGTCTTCCTGTGGTGTGCCTTCGGGCTCCCTGCTGGGCCGCAGGCTGCCGGAAAATGCGCGGTTCATCACCACGTTCAACTTCATGGCCAGCGCGTCGCCTTCGCTCTGGCGGCGTGCGGCGCTCATCTGCAGATATTGCGCTGCGATGCTGTAATCGCCCGCCTGCGCCGCTTGCAGAAATCCGAAGACGGTCCCATACGGCGTATCGCGCCCCAGCGGGTCGGTGGATGTCTTGGAGGTGGTGCTCGCGGGGGCCGTGGGTTGCAGGATCTGGCTGAGCGAGCTTTGCGCCCGGAGCGGCAGGCAGACCGCAAGACCAAGGGCAAGAAAAAGAGCAATTCCTAAAGCAATTCTCTTGGAAAAAGTGGACATGGGTTTCTTCCCCGGATTACGCGCGCTTGGGGCGGTACACGTGCGTGCTTGTGCCAAAGAAAACTTCCGCAGACTCCATCACGGTTTCAGAGAGCGTGGGATGCGGATGGATGCTCATGGCTACATCGCTGGCGAGCGCAGCCATTTCGATGGCAAGCACTCCTTCGGCGATCAGTTCACCGGCGCCGGCGCCCACAATCCCCACGCCCAGCACGCGTTCCGTCTGCGGGTCAATGAGCAGCTTGGTCATTCCCTCCGGACGGTCGAGCGTAACCGCGCGGCCCGATGCGCCCCAGGGAAACTTCGCAACTTTGATTTCGCGTTTTTCCTTTTCCGCCTGAGTCTCGGTCAAACCACACCAGGCCACTTCCGGATCGGTGAACACAACGGCCGGAATCGCATTGGGTTCGAACGCGACCTTATGCCCCGCGATGGCTTCGACGGCCACGCGTCCTTCATGCGAAGCCTTGTGCGCCAGCATGGGCTCGCCAACTACGTCGCCAATGGCGTAAATGGAAGGATCGGCCGTCTGTAGTTGCTTGTTCACCTCGATGAACCCGCGCGGGCCGACATGCACCTGCGTAGTCTCGAGTCCGGGGATCTCGGAGTTCGGTTTTCGTCCCACAGAAACCAGCACGCGATCAAAAACTCTTTCCCGGTCTTTTTCTTGAATCGCCCCGCCCTCGAAGGTCGCACGGATTCCCGCGCCATCTGCTTTGAGAGAAGCGACGGTGGTGTTCAGCAGAATTGCCTCAAACATCTTCTCCAGGCGCTTGTGCAACGGAAGAACCAGATCGCGATCCGCGCCAGGAAGCAGCCCTGGCAGCATCTCGACCACGGTGACGCGCGTTCCCAGTGCGGCATACACCGAACCAAGCTCGAGGCCGATATATCCGCCGCCAACCACCAGAAGAGTGCCGGGGATGTCTTCGAGATCAAGCGCACCGGTTGAATCCATCAGGCGCGGCGAATCCAGCTTGAGCGCCGGAATGATGGCCGGCCGCGAGCCCGTGGCGAGGATGACCCGGTCTAAACTGAGACCAACTTCGGTGGCGTCGGTTTTGGTAATCCGCAGCGTGGTGGAATTTTCAAACGCTGCGCGGCCCTGAACGTATTCCACGTGGCGCTGCTTGGAAAGTTGTCCCAACCCTCCTGTGAGTTTCTTAACCACACTCTCTTTCCAGGTGCGCAACCGCGCCAGATCGATCTTCGGTGCAGGAAATTCGATTCCCCAATTCTTGGCCTGCTGGGATTCTTCAATCAGCTTGGCGACGTGCAGCAGCGCCTTCGATGGGATGCAACCGCGATACAGACACACGCCGCCGGGATTCGTCTCGGGATCGATCAGAGTAACCTGCATGCCGAGGTCTGCGGCGAGGAAGGCGGCAGCGTAGCCGCCCGGTCCGCCGCCGACTACAGCGACGCGCAACTTATTAGTACTGTCTTGGTTGAGAGGTTCGTTCATGAGGTGACTTTCTTCGGGATCTTCTCTCCGGTTTGGGCGACGAGCCTATCCCTGAACGGAAAGCAGGAAGGGCTGCTCGAACGCTTCCGCCACCCAGCGCAGAAAACGCGCGGCGTCCGCGCCGTCAATCAGGCGATGGTCGTAGGAGAGCGAGAGCGGCAGGATCAGCCGCGGCTCGAACTTTCCGGCGATCCACTCCGGCTCCATGCGCGAACGCGAGAGTCCAAGAATCGCAACCTCGGGATGATTCACTATCGGCGTGAACGCCGTGCCTCCGCTGCCTCCGAGGTTGGTGATGGTGAAGGTGCCGCCTTCCATCTCGGCGAGGGTTATTTTCTTGTCCCGCGCTTTCTGCGACAGTTGCGACAACTCCACCGCCAGCTCCACGATATTTTTCTTGTCCACGTCCCGGATCACCGGAACCAGCAACCCGCGATCCGTATCCGCCGCAACGCCGATGCTGATGTATTGCTTGTAGATGATTTCTTCCTTTTCCATATCGATGGTGGCGTTGAATTGTGGAAATACTTTGAGCGCGGCGGCGCAAACTTTCAAGGCGATGGCGGTCACGGTCATCTTTCCGCCGGCTTGTTCTGCCTTGGGGGCAAAGCGCGCGCGCAACTGCTCGAGTTCGGTGATGTCGGCGCGGTCGTGCTGTGTGACGTGAGGAATCGTGTTCCAGGATTCCGCCAGATGTTCCGCCGTCTTGCGGCGAACCCCGCGCATGGAAACGCGTTCGATCTTTCCCCACTTGGCGAAGTCCGGCAGCTTGGGAGCAACGAAATGGCCGGCGCGCGGCGGGGCCTGCGCGGCTGATGCTCCGGCAGTCAGCGCCGCCTTGGCGTGGGCTTTGACATCGTCTTCACTGATGCGTCCGCCCGGGCCCGTGCCCTGGACTGCGTAGATGTCGACTCCGATTTCGCGGGCCAGGCGGCGCGTGTGCGGAGCTGCCGGGACGGGCTCGCGATGCTCGGTTCCGGCAACCTTGCCCAATTGAACGGGCATGGAAAACGCCGGAGGCCGCGGTCGCGGCTGGTCAGGAGGCAGTGCCTGTTCCTCGGTCTTGCCCTCCGCGCGAATTGCGGCCTGGAAGGCAAGACGCGCGCCGTGCTGGCCGGTGACATGCTCCACGGGCCGGCTCTGCGGGCGAACCGTCTCGGCCTGCGACGGCGCTGCGCCCTGCAAAGTAAAGATCACCTGCCCAACTTTTATCTTCTCGCCTTCCTTGACCTTCACCTCATTCACAAGACCGCTGACCGTTGAGGGAACTTCGACGACGGCCTTGTCGGTTTCGAGTTCCATCACCGGCTGGCCTTCGGAAACCTTTGCGCCGGGCGCGATCATCAAGCGCACCAGATCGCCCTCGGAAATATTTTCACCGAGTTCCTGCAGCCGGAATTCGGTGGATGCCGGGGCGTCGGTAGATCGGGTTCGTTGCAGCGCAGCAGGGGATTCCGATCGCGGTGCGGAGGCTGACTGCGGTTTTGCCGCCGCGGCGCTTGCGTTGGCGCTTGCGTTGGATGACCGTTGCGCCGGCTGACTCTGGCTGGCAGGGGCCGCCGGCTCTTTTTGGGGCGGGGCCTTTTTCGCTTCCGCCGCAGGGGCTCCATTATTGTCGGCTGTAAAGACTACCTGTCCCACCTTGATCTTGTCGCCTTCTTTGACCAGAATTTCTTTGATGGTTCCGCTCACCGACGAAGGCACTTCTACCACCGCCTTATCGGTTTCGAGTTCCATGACCGACTGGCCCTCGCTCACAGTTGTGCCGGGCGCAATCATCAGGCGCACCAGGTCGCCTTCTTCAATGTTTTCACCGAGTGCAGGCAGTTTGAATTCGATCACTGATTCCATTCCTTATTAGTTATGCGAAAGGTATTCGCGACTCCGCGCCTAACTCGTGGCCGGGTTCAGTTTCTCCACATCAATTGCGAGGTCATGGATTGACTGCTTCACCAGATCCAGGCTGACTTTCTTTTCTCGTGCCAGCGCACCCAGCGTGGCTAGCACGATGTGCTTCGCGTCCACTTCGAAGAAGTCGCGCAACGCTGCCCGGTTCTCGCTCCGGCCAAAGCCGTCGGTGCCAAGCGAGACCAGTTGTCCCGGCACCCACTTCGCCAGTGATTCCGGCAGCACCTTCATGTAATCGGATGCGGCGATGAACGGACCGGGCGCATCTTTCAGAGTCTGCGTAACGAATGGCGTTCTCGGCGATTCGCCGGGATGCAGCATGTTCCAGCGTTCGCAGTCGTTGGCGTTGCGATAGAGTTCTTTGTAGCTGGTCACACTCCACACATCGGCGGCCACGCCGTATCTTTCTTTCAAAATCGTCTGCGCCTTTAACACTTCGTACATGATGGTTCCACTGCCTATCAGTTGCACACGCAGCTTGGCATCCGGCGCGTCCGATGGTTTGAAGCGGTAGAGTCCGCGCAATATGCCTTCGCGGACGTGCTCGCCTTTCGGCATCTCGGGCATGGCAAGCGGCTCGTTGGTCACGGTGAGGTAGTAGAAAATGGATTCCTGATCAACGTACATCCGCTTGATGCCATCTTGAATGATGATGGCGATCTCGTAGGCGAACGCCGGATCGTAGGCCAGCAAGTTCGGAACCGGCAAGGCCAGCACGTGGCTGTGGCCATCCTGATGCTGCAGGCCTTCGCCCGCCAGCGTGGTTCGCCCCGCGGTGCCGCCGACAAGGAATCCGCGGCAGCGCATATCAGCCGCCGCCCAGATCAGGTCGCCAATGCGCTGGAATCCGAACATCGAGTAATAAATAAAGAAGGGGATGGTGTTGATGCCGTGGTTGGCATAAGCGGTGCCCGCTGCGATCAAGGAGCACATCGACCCGGCTTCGGTGATTCCTTCCTCGAGAATCTGCCCGTTCTTCGCTTCTTTATAGTAAAGGAGCGTATCCATGTCGACGGGCTCGTAAAGCTGCCCGACGCTTGAGTAGATGCCGACCTGGCGGAACAAGGCTTCCATGCCAAAGGTGCGGGCTTCGTCGGGAATGATGGGGACGATCAACTTGCCGAGTTCCGGATCGCGCAGCAGTTTCGCCAGCAACCGCACGAAAACCATGGTGGTGGAGGCTTCGCGTCCTTCGGTGCCTTTGTAGAACTCTTCAAAGTACGATTCGGGCACGGGCTTCAGCGGCGTGGCGCGCACTTTGCGCTGCGGCATGTATCCGCCGAGCTGTTGCCGCCGCGCCTGCATGTACTTGATCTCGGCGCTGTCGTCGGAGGGCCGGTAGAAAGGAGCGTTGTGCAGTTCGGCGTCCGGAATTGGAATACCGAAACGCGAACGGAAGAGTTCCAACTCATCTTCATTCAATTTCTTTTGCTGGTGCGTGATGTTCTTGCCTTCGCCCGCTTCTCCCAAGCCGTAACCCTTGATGGTCTTGGCAAGAATGATGGTGGGCGAGCCGGTGTGATCGACAGCGGCGCGATATGCGGCATGTACTTTAATCGGGTCGTGTCCGCCCAGGCGCATGCGCGCCAGTTGCTCGTCGGAGAGGTGCTCCACCATTTTCAGAAGGCGCGGGTCCGTGCCGAACAGATTCTGGCGGAAGTAGGCCCCACTCTCCACAAAATACTTCTGGTACTGCCCGTCGCTCACTTCCCCCAGGCGCCTCACCAGTAGCCCGTCACGATCGCCACGAATCAGGCTGTCCCAGTCGGAGCCCCAGATGACCTTGATGACGTTCCATCCCGCGCCGCGGAAGATGGCTTCGAGTTCTTGAATGATCTTTCCATTGCCGCGCACCGGGCCATCGAGTCGCTGCAAGTTGCAGTTCACTACGAAAATCAGGTTGTCCAGATTCTCGCGTGAGGCCAGCGTGATCGATCCCAGGGATTCCGGCTCGTCCATCTCGCCATCGCCCAGGAACGCCCAGACCTTGCCGCCAGTGGATTGCTTCAGCCCGCGATTCTCCAGATAGCGAATGAAGCGGGCGTGATAGATCGCCTGGATCGGCCCCAGTCCCATCGAAACCGTGGGAAACTCCCAGAAATTCGGCATCAGCCAGGGGTGGGGATACGAACTCAGTCCACCTCCCGGCTTCAGCTCTCGGCGGAAGTTTTCCAGTTTCTCTTTTGGAATGCGTCCTTCAAGGTAGGCGCGAGCATAAATTCCCGGCGCGGCGTGGCCTTGAAAATAAACGAAATCGCGGTCGCCACTTTCGGTTTGCGCCTGAAAGAAATGATTGAAAGCAACTTCATATAAAGTTGCGGCGGAAGCGAAGGTCGAGATGTGTCCGCCGATGCCTTCCTGAATCTTGTTGGCGCGCACCACCATGGCCAGCGCGTTCCAGCGCACCAGGCTCTTGATGCGGCGTTCCATCTCCTGGCTGCCGGGGAACGGAGCTTGCTGCGGAGCTGCAATCGTGTTCTGGTAAGGAGTGGTCGCTGAAAATGGAAGATTCACTCCCGCGGCGCGCTTGGCGTGGAGCGCCAATTGCTGCAGCAGTCGCCCGGCGCGGACCGGGCCACCGCCTTTGGACAGCACATAGTCGAGCGAGTCGACCCACTCCCGCGTTTCCAATACCTCTTGACCGTCAGTTTCCGTCTGAGCCACGTCTGATATCTCCGTCGGATAAGGCCGAATGTTCCATGATATGCAATTACGCGGAATTTTGCTGGACGAAGGGCGATGCCCAAACGTTCTACAATGCTAAACGGCTGGCTGGATGCAGGTTGGGAGGTCTTCAATGTTGTTGCGCATTATGCTGTTCGTGCTTGTGGTTGTGATCATCGTGCTACTCGTTCCGCGGCTCATTTCGGGCTCTCGCGCCGCTGCTCCAGGCGCGGGGAGTGCCGCACCTGAGTTCACACTGCCCTCGCAGGAAGGAGCTTCCGTCAGCTTGAAGGATTACCGCGGGAGTTGGGTGGTGCTTTATTTTTATCCCAAGGATCAGACTCCAGGGTGCACGCGCGAGGCCCACAACTTTCAGGTCGATCAGGCCAAGTATGCCGCGCGCCATGCGGTGGTGCTGGGGGTGAGTGTGGACAGCGTTGACTCGCATAAAAAGTTTTGCGCGAAAGAAGGTCTGAACTTCAAGCTGCTGGCCGATCGTGATGGCAAGGTGAGCGGAGCCTACGGTTCGCTTACGAATTTTGGAGTGGCAAAGTTTGCGGCGCGACATACCTTCCTCATCGATCCCAGTGGGAAGGTAGCCAGGGCGTATACCAGCGTCGATCCTGCCCGGCACAGCGGCGAGGTGCTGGCTGCGCTGGACCAGATGCAGAAGCAGTAGTGGGTAGCCGGAACAGTGTACGTACAAAATGTTCCAGTCGGAACATTAGAGCGTTTTTACCGGGAACACTGTGGAAATCTCGGAAAACTCGGAAAACCACCTTAAAGCTATAGTTGATGGGCGGCAAGTGGCTGGCATGAATAGGGTTAGGAGATGAGCTGAGAAAGTGGCAGAAAAACCACAGGGCGAAAGGAAAGCGGCGAGCATGGTCGAGAGTAGCACCCGACGTTATTGAGTGCTAATTACATGGACTTACGGGACCTCGAACAGCAAGCGAGGATTACGAAGCGCGATATGGCAAACGGAAGAAATATTGAAGCCGTCGTTCAAAGTTCAGGCAACGTGTTCGCTGATCTTGGTCTGCGCGATGCCGGCGAGAAGCAAACGCGAGTGCGGCTCGCGGTTGCCATTAACCAGATCATTGAGGCGCGTCACCTGTCGCAGACTGCAGCGGCACGGTTGCTCGATATCAATCAGCCGAAGATTTCCGCTTTGGTGAACTACCGTTTGGAAGGGCTTCCCATGGAGCGCCTGATGCATTTTCTGAATGCGCTTGACAGCACGTCGAGATCGTAATCAGAAAGAAGCCCCGATCGAAGAGAGTTGCGAGAATTGTGGTATCGGGTACACAGTTGGCCCATTTGGTTTGAGGGTCTCGCCGTTGGTCTGGGCGGCGCAAGCGAGAGCCGGCCCCGGAAAGAAGCAAGGAGGAGACAAAATGACGGGACTGGAGATCGTGACCGCCTGTGTCGCCGCGTGCGAGCTGGCAGACTGCAACAAATTCGAGGGACACTTGGCCGTGGAAATTCTTAAGCAGGCTTTGGCAGACGAGGGAATCGCCGCGTCTGCGCGCGACGTCTTCATCAAAGGCGTACCAGTCGAGTGGGACCTGCTTGTTCCGCGCGTTGAGGCAGCGCCGTTGTTCAACGGCCTGCTCTACGAGCCTGCACAGGCGAACGTCGCGATCGAGGTCAAGCTGTCTGGGCTGTGCGGTTCCAAGGCGAAGGCGCTGTCGACCATTCGTGGGAACTTCAAGCTCGCGCAAGCTGCGGGAGTGCAGTGCGTGTACGTGGCTTTCTGCGAGAGTCAAAGCGGATGCGCGACCGATGAGAACCTGGGGTTTCCATGCTTCAACCTCACGTGGAGCCACAAGCCAAAGCCGCGCGAGGATTCCGGCGACTGGCCGCGTCTCTTGAGGTTCCTGCGTGGCGCTGCCTGCGAGTACATAGGTCCTTCGGCCCGCAAAGAACGCGGGCCTCAGGATGACAGGGCGTTGGTGAGGGGATGACGGCATTGGTTGGGTCGGTCCTTACCGAGGAAGAGATCAGTTTTTGCCTGCCGCGTTTTTTTCCTCTGCCAGGTACATGTCGGCGACGTGTTCGGCGATTGCGCCGGGCTTGGCCTCCGCCAGATTGGCAAGCACAACTACCGTCAAATGATCGTTTACGTAGCGTGCGATTGCGGACTTGAATCCCTGCCAGGCGCCGTCGTGGCTGATTACGTGGTGTCCATGCTTTTCCTCGATGAACCATCCGAAGCCGTAGCCGTCTTTGTTTGGCTGGCCGTTTTTCAGCTTTGCTGGAGTCCACATTTGGTCCAGGCTTGAGCGCTTCAGCAGCTTTTCTGTGTAGAGCGCGGCGTCCCACTTCGCTAGATCTAAGACAGAAAAGTACAGGCTGCCGTCGGCTGTGGTGTTGACCATGGGCGCGACCCATTCCTGATTCTTGAGTTCGCCCTTGACCAGGCGGTAACCGGCGGCGCGGTTGGGGACGATGTCGGCCTCGCTGATGATGCGCGTGGTCTGCATTTCGAGTGGGTGGAAGATTCGCTGTTGCAGAAAGTCTCCGTAGAATTCTCCGGTGACGCGGTGGATCAAGATTCCCAGCGTCAGAAATCCCAGATTGCTGTATTCCCACTTGGTGCCGGGAGGATAGGCCAGCGGGATGCCTTCGACCAGCTTGAGCAGTTCGTCTTCTGTCCAGTCTTTGCGGAAGTCGAATTTCTCGGGATAGTCGCCAAATCCCGCGGTGTGGCTCAAGAGCTCGCGTACCGTCACTTCTTTCCAGGTGGCGGGAGCGTCCGGAAAATATTTGGTGAGCGGATCGTCGAGGCCTACCTTGCCTGCCTCGACCAGCATCATTACTGCGGTCGCGGTGAATTGCTTGCCCACTGATCCCGACTGGAATATTGTCTCCGGCTTCACCGGGACTTGCAGTTCAACGTTGGCCAGGCCGAATCCCTCGGCCTGCACGATCTTACCTCCTCGCGAAACCAGGAGCGCCACGCCCGGAATTTGCTGCCATTGCATTTCGCTGCGTACGTAATCGGAAACGTCTTTTGAAACGGAAGAAGCGGTTTGAGCTCGGGCTATCGAGGGAGCGATGTAGGACAAAGCGAATATGGCGATGAAAGCTACACACAAAAGTGTATGGCGATGGAGAAGACCCCGAGAGCATTTTGTCATAAGGGGACGCCGAATTGCGGGGACCAGTCTACGGGTTGTCTTGCCGCTTAGGCGACTGCGATCTGGCGAAGAGTCCCCCACTTCTCGCAAAAGACGCGAGAAATGGGGCACCCAGCGCGATTCTATCCCCCAGCAGATGATTCTGAGTTACTTCGTGGCTGGATCATTTTGTGGCGATGGTGTGGTTGGGATTTCAAGTTGGAAGACAGAGCCTTTTTCCAGCTCGCTCTTCACAGTGATGGATCCCTTGTGAAGCTGGACGATCCATTGCGCGATGGCCAGACCGAGGCCGGCGCCGCCGAGTTCGCGGCTGCGTGCCTTGTCCACGCGATAGAAGCGTTCGAAAATTCTGGCTTGGTCTTCGGGTGCGATGCCGATGCCGGTATCTTCGACCGTCACTACGACGCGGCCTTGTTTCCCGTTCATTGTGGCCGAAAGCGTTACTTTCCCCGGCGCGAGCGTGTACTTGAGGGCATTGTCGAGCAGGATGTCGATGACGCGGCGCAGGGCATTTTCGTCTCCCATCACGGGCAGCCGCTGGGCGTCGAAGTGTTCCTCGAATTGCAAATTATGCTGGGACGCAACTGGATTCCACTTCGATGCGGACTCGCGCAGGGCCGTGAGCAGGTCGATGGGATGAATATCGAGGGCTTCGCGGCCCGAATCCGCGCGCGCCAGAGCCAGAAGCTCCTCGATGAGTTTGGCCGTGCGATCGGCTTCCACAAGAATGTGGCGCAGGGCCTCCTGGTACTCGGCTTCGTCGCGCGAGCGGCGCAGGGCCAGCTCTGCTTCGGTGTGGATGAGTGCGATGGGGGTGCGCAGTTCGTGCGAGGCGTCGGCGGTAAACTCCGTGATCCGCAGGAAGGCGGATTCGATTCGCCCCAGCATTTCGTTCAAGGTGTCGGACAGGCGTTGCAGCTCGTCTCCAGTATGCAGCTCCTCCAGCCGGCTGCTGAGGTTGTGGCCGGAGATAGTGCGGGCAGTGCGGGCCAGTGCGTCGACTGGAGCCAGCGCTCGATGACTCAGCCAATAGCCGCCCGCCGAAGCGCCCATCAGCAGGAGCGGCACAAACCACAACATGTATCCACGGAAGGCGTCGAGGGTCTCGATCTCTTCGTGCATGGGATGCCCGATGCGAACTATGTAAACGCGCCCACTCACGTTTACCCGTTTGCCGAGGAGACGGAAACGTTCATGCCCCAGCCTGCGGTTTTGGTAGCGGGGCTTGTCTGAGTCATCGAGGGAGAGCGGGGGAAGGGGATGCTCTTCAAAAAACCGCGAACGATAGATGGAGTTGCCGCTGGCATCGCTGATTTGCAGGTAGTCTTCCGAGCTTTCGATCTTGTAGTCTTCGCTGATGTCCACCTGCAACTGGGCCGTGGGTAAATCTTTCCGGGCTTGCAGAAACCGCTCCAGATCGGCGGCCTGGCCCTTCAGGACGGAATCCGCAATGTCGAACAGGTTCTGGCGCAGGATGAACCACATGCCCACACCAAAAACCAGCTCGGCGAGCAGGAAAATGGCGAGGTACCACAGCGTCAACCGCAGACCGATGGAGAGTCTCTTCACCCGGACGGCTCCTCACCAGTCGTCTCCTGGCGAATCATGTAGCCCACGCCGCGCACCGTGAGAATCAACTTGGGCAGGCCTTCGCGATCCACCTTGTGGCGCAGCAGGCGGACGAAGGCATCGAGCGTGTTCTCCTCGATTTCCCGATCGAAGCCCCACACCGATTCGATCAGCGTGTTTCGGGGAACGACCTTGCCGGCGCGGTACATCAGGCGCTCGAGCAGGCTATATTCGGTGCGCGTGAGAATGATAGGAACTCCAGCGCGGGAGACTTCGCGCGACTCCGGGTCGAGAATGAGATCACCGACCTGCAGCCGGTTCTGCGCCCGCGATGTAGAACGGCGCTGAATCGCGCGCAAACGTGCCAGCAGTTCGTTGAAGGTGAACGGCTTGGTGAGGTAATCATCGGCACCCGCGTCCAGGCCGCGCACCACGTCGGCAACCGAATCTTTGGCGGTGAGCATCAGCACAGGCGTGGCGACTCGTTCCTGGCGAAGCCTTTTAGCCAGTTCGAAACCATTCATCTTCGGCAACATGACGTCGAGCACGACCGCATCAAATTCATAGGCATGCGCCAGGTCCCAGCCTTCGCTCCCATCCGAGGCACACACCACGGTGTGGCCCTCTTCGGTCAGGCCGCGGCGCAGCAGTTCCCGCATGCGAGGTTCATCTTCAACTACAAGCAGCTTCACAGGGTCTGGTTGTACCACACTCTGGGCAGCTACACTCCGTGGATTCCACACCTCCTATTTATTCAGCCCAACCTGAAGATTGAATGAAGGTGGACTGGAGAAGGCGGAGGTCCGAAGGAGCTATCGCGGTCTGGTGACTTGGAAGGTCTGAAAGGCCAAAAGGCAAACCCTTTATAATAAACCAAGACTGCGGTTGACGGGGGCGGCGCAGCCCTTATCTTTAGAAGATTTTCCCGCCATCGAATTCATTTTGAACGCCTTAGCGAAACGACTAAAATGAAGAGACCTCCTTTTTTCCAGGCCCATGCATACTCACGTTTCGAAAATGTTTCGCCGACCGGTGGCGTTCGTTCTACGCTTGTTGGTAGTCGTCCCGATTGTCTGCGGGACCTTCACGCAGACCCTTTCAACCGCGCAGTCGGGTCCGCGCCAGGAGCAAGGACTCAAGCCGATCCTGGGCTACATTTCCACGGCGTGGGATACGCTCACGCGCTCCATGACAGATTGCCAGAGCCTGGTTGACCCCAAGATGAAAGTGGCGCCGGTCCTGTATTTGCCGGCGGGCATGGCCGAGCCGCCGGCGGTGCAGAAACTTGCCAGCGCCTGTAATGTGAGGGTTGAACACCTGCCGGTGGAGATCCACCATCTGGGCGAAGTTGATGTCAGCAAGATCCAACCCCACGGCCTGCTCTACGTGCAGAACAAGTACGTTGTTCCGGGAGGCCGCTTCAACGAGATGTACGGTTGGGACAGCTACTTTATTCTGCGCGGGCTGTTGCGGGCGGGCCGCGTCGAGTTGGCGCGGGGCATGGTGGACAACTTCTTTTTTGAGGTTGAGCACTACGGCGCGATGCTCAATGCAAACCGCACCTACTACCTGACGCGTTCGCAGCCGCCTTTTCTGAGCTCGATGTTCGTGGACGTGTACGACGCTATGCAGAAATCAGGGCACGCGGATCCGGTCTGGCTGGCGAAGGCCTATGCTGACCTGGAAAAGGACTATGGGATGTGGAACCGCGATCCGCACCGGGCGGGTGACACGGGTTTGTCGCGTTACTACGATTTTGGAGAAGGTCCGCCCGCCGAAGCGGTGCAGGACGAAACTGGTTTTTACCGGAAGGTCGCTACATATTTTTTCTTTCACCCCGCGCAGACGGACAATTACATTCTGGAGAATCTGCCGGGAATGGCGCAGCCGGTTGCGGGCGGGTCCTATACGGTGCAGGTGTGCGACCTTGCTTCCACGATGGCGCGTGCCGAGTGCGAAAACCGGCGGGAATTCAAGCTGAGTTCCGACTACTACAAGGGCGACCGGTCCATGCGGGAGTCGGGATTCGACGTTAGTTTTCGTTTTGGGCCGTTCGGCGCGGCGACTCATCACTATGCGCCGGTTTGCCTGAACAGTTTGCTCTACAAGACTGAGAAAGATCTGGAGCAGATCAGCCGCTGGCTGGGCCATACGGCCGATGCCGAAAAATGGAGCAAGCGCGCCGAAGAGCGCAAGAAGCTCATTGCGCGCTATCTGTGGGATGACAAGTCGGGACTCTTTTTCGATCTCAACATAAAGACCGGGCAGCGGTCATCCTATCGCTACGCGACGACTTTCTATCCGCTGTGGGCGGGGTTGGCTACGCCCGAACAGGCGAAGGCGGTGGTCAAGAATCTGTCAGCGTTCGAGAAACCGGGCGGTTTGGCGATGAGCGAGCAGGACACGGGTGCGCAATGGGATCTGCCGTATGGCTGGGGGAACATCGAAATGCTGGCCATCGGCGGATTGCGGCGCTACGGTTTCAACGCCGAAGCCGACCGCGTTTCTTATGAGTTTCTGTCGATGGTGGCGGAGAATTTCCGCCGCGACGGCGACATCCGGGAAAAATACAACGTCGTGACCCGGTCTTCGGAGTCTCATGTGGAAAATGGCTACCCGATGAATGTTGTTGGCTTCGGTTGGACCAATGCCACATTTCTCGAACTGCTGCACGGGTTGCCGAAGGATATGGCAGAACGTCTGGAGAGAGAACAGGACAAGCCGCTGCCAGCGGTTGCGAAATAACTCTTCCCAGCGCTTTGGCGATTTTCTGTGGCTCTTTGTCCTGGCGATCTAAGGATGGGTATCCTGTTTCGTTTGCAATTGCTCTGCCAGCTTCAACTCATTCTCGGCGTCCTCTTTCTTACCCATGTCGCGATAAGCCTGGCCAAGAAGATGATGAGTGGTGGGATTATTGGGGTCCATGGCCACGGCTCGCTGCAAAGCACGGACGGCCAACTCGAACTCTCCTTTCTTATCCAGAACTTTTCCCATCAAAATATAGGGGCCGGTGGACGTGGCATCGAGCCAGATGGAGCGCTGCAAAAGCCTCTCGGCGTCGTCGAACTTCTGGATACGAGAGTAGGCGTCGGCGAGCTTATAGTAGGTTGCCGCGTGGGCGGGGTTGATGGCCAGTTCTTTCTGAAACTCCGCGATGGCTTCTGGAACTCGCGACTTGAACAAGTACAACTCGCCAAGCAGGAAGTGAGCGAGGGGAAGTTTGGGGTCGAGGGTGGCAGCCTTCTGGGCATATTCTTCAGCGATGGGATCGAATTCCTGGCGGAACAACATGCGCGCGGTGAACAGATAACTGGACGCCGAGTCTTCAGGCACGTCGAACATTCTTGCGAACGCTTTCCGCGCCTGGGGATAATTCTTGGTTTGGATGTAGCAGATGCCGAGGATGTAGGACGCGTCAACGTTGGCGCGTGGGAACCAGGTTTGCACTTTTTCCAGATAGGGAATTGCCTCGCCAGGTCTACCGGCAAGGTAATAGGAAAGTCCCAGCAATTGCACAGCTTCGTTGTCACTCGAGTCCTTCTGCAAGGCCTGCTTAAGATGCTCTGCAGCCTCCAGGTACTCGCCCTTCTTGTAGTAGGCAATGGCCAGTTCATGAGACAACCCCTTGAGGTCCGGGTTCTTAGCTTCCAGTTCCTTGAGCTGCGACAGGGCATCATCATACTTACCTCGCGCCATCAACTGCCGAGCCTCGGCGAATTCAGGTGCGTACGCGGACGGACGAGCAAGGTCCCGCTCTGGCATCGACGGAGGTGATTGGGTCTGGGACCAAGCGAGACCGCAATACAGAAGAGCGCAATACAGAAGAAAAAGAGATACTGACCGCCCGGACTGTTCCATGCAGGTGTTCCGAGAGACGCTGTAAAGATTAAAACACAAAAAGCCTCCAGCCAGCGGATGTCTTGGCCTATCTACCTCGATGAAATTTGCCCGCAGAATGCTTCAAGGACGACAGCTGGGGTAGGGTGATTCAAGTAAAGCCGAAACTTCTGGGTCCGACTATGAAAAATAAGGAGGGAATCAGTGGACTCCCTCCCGGCAAGCCGCTCTCGCTATGGTTTTAGAAAGTGAACTTCACGCCAAAGTCCAACTGTCGCATCGAAGCATTCGGAGCAAGGCCATTGATTACTCCTCCTCCGCTGCAGTCTACGCAGTTGTTGGGGTTGCCCAGGTTTACCTTGTTGAAGACGTTGAAGGCCTCGAACCGGAACTGCCCTTTCACCTGCTCGGTAATAGTGAAGTTCTTAAACAGGGACAGATCTGAATTAAAGAAACGAGGTCCGTAGAACGGGTTACGTCCGCTGCCAAAAGTGCCCTTCTGTGGGCGCTGGAACGCACCGTTGGTGTCGCCGTTGAGCGCAAGCGTGGGCACCGGAGTATAGAACGGCACAGTGCCCGCCACCGGATCGAAGTGCCCGACCGAAGATGACAGGTGGCCGACCAGGATTGGGCGGCAAGGCCCGGTGTCGATGTCACTGCTACATTCGTTATAGGACGGCGTCCACGGCAGGCCGCTGCTCCAATTAGTGGTGGTGGTGAGCTGCCATCCGCCAACTACGTAATCCATGGCGCGACTAGCGTCGCCCATAAAATGCTTCCCTTTGCCAAATGGCAACTCGTAGACCGAGCTAAACGAAAAGACGTGTTTGCGGTTGTAGTCGTCAGGCCCGTAGCCCACTCGGGGATCGATTACCCAATAGTCGCGGTCGTGGTCCAGACTCTTAGCGAAGGTGTAGTGGGCGACAAGTTCTAATCCACCGCTGAAGCGTTTTTCAACTTTGGTTTGCAGCGAGTCGTAGAAATTAGGCGCATCGTTGCCGACGTAGATGATGTCCTGCGTCCATCCGAACTTAGCGAACGGCCGACGCGCATCTTTGGGAACTTGAGGAGTCGCGGCGAAGCCGACGATCGATGGCTCGTTGTAATTCGTGTCCGGGTTGTTGGCGTAGAAGCCATGCCCTCGGTTGCCTACGTAGGCGATCTCGGCCGAGACGGTCTTCGTAACCTGCCTTTGCACGGTGAAATTGTATGCGTCAACCCGTGCCAATCTCAGCCGATTGGAGCGGGCATGAGAACTCACGCCGACAGGTTCAGGCAGAAGGCCGTCGCTGGGAATGGCCGGAAAAACCGCTGCGGGGGGTCCGGTTGTGAGGCTGAAGACGTCCGAGAAACTAGTGGGCGCGTTCAGGCTTTGACTGGCTAACACCGGAAGGTTCTGGGTAACGACGTGGCCGTAGATTGACCCGAAGACCCCGAGATCGTAACTGCGTCCATAACCCATGCGGACCACCGTCTTGGGGGTCACTTCATAGGCAATGCCTATCCGTGGGGCGAAATTGTGCCAATTCCTTTCCACGTTGAAGTTGTCGCCGATATTTCCATAACCCGCAACTCGGAGGTTGCCGGTGTTTAAATCGAGGAAGCTCCCCTGTCCTTTGCCGGTCACATACTCTGGATTGACAATGTCCCAGCGCAAACCGTAAGCGATGGTCAGCTTTTGAGTCGCACGCCAAGTGTCCTCGCCATAAAAATAAAAGCGCTTCTGCCGTTCTGCGGCGTTGCTGGAAGTGCTGACATATCTGGCGAAACTGGTCACATCACCGAGTAGAAAAGTAGCCAGGGCCACGCCGCCGCCCGCGTTCAGATCGGCGGTATCGGACTGGGCAAATGACAACTCGCCCGCGCGATGCTTGTCGCTGGGCACTCGCAAGTTCCGGGCGTAGCGGATATCGGCGCCGAACTTCATCTGGTGGTTGCCCCGGATCTTGGTCCAATTGTTAACGAATTGGAACTGGTCTTCCTGCTCAATCAGCGGACAGTTGCAGCGGTTGACGCCCAGCCCGTTGCCGAAGTTACTTAGACCGCCGCTGGTACTGACTGCCCCCGTGTCCTGTCCGTCGCCGCCAGATGACCCCACGAGATAGGCTGGTTGGTCTGATGACAGAGCATTCAAGTTGAGGCCCGGAATTCCGACGGCGCTGGCCGGATTTGTACCGGCCCCGTTTGGACTCACCTTTACGTGATATCTGACGTAACCGAAGCGGAAGTCCGTAAGCAAGCTGGAACTCAGCGTGTAGTCAAAGCCACTGGCGATGCTTTGATCGCGGCTAATCGGTATACCCCCAAGGCCGCCCTGACCGAAGCCGATGCCCCCCAGAGGGCCGAAGATGCTATCTGCGCTCTGCTTATAATTCGCGAAACTGTAGCGGCCAAAGGTGTGTAGCTTGGCTGTCGTCTGGTCATCAACGCGAATATTGAATTGGTCGCTATTGAAGACTCCAATACCACCTTTCGAATAATTATCGGTCAAGCCTGTCGCCGCAGGATTAGGAGAGGGAAACTGGCCGAGCAGAGCTACGGCTGGGGCCGAAAGACGGCTGGTCGGGATGCAATTGTTGGTGCAGACCTGAGAGCCGATGGTGAGCGGCCCAAAAGGAGTGCGTCCGCTTCCGTCTGCAGCTCCAGTGGCGGGGTCGAAAACCTGAAGAGCGTATTCGCTCAAGTCACAAATCGCGGCCTTCGCGGGATCGCACGTGGAGCGAACCAAAGCACTCGGTATGGACTGGCGATACGATGCACCGACTCGGGAGCGTGTAGCCTGGTAATCGCCGAAAAAGAAAAGCTTGTCCTTCTTGATCGGCCCGCCTATCGAGCCGCCATACTGACCATACAGGCTGGGAGGAATCAGACGCCCGGTGACGGGGTCAGGATGAGCTTGAGCGAACGGATCACGCGCCTGCGTAGCATCACTGCGCCGGAACCCAAACGCGCTGCCGTGGATATTGTTGCTGCCGGATTTTGTCTGACTGGCCACCACGCCGGAGATGGCCTGGCCAAATTCTGCGTCGTAGTTCTGGCTGGTCATCTTGGCTTCGGTCACGGATTCCAGGGTGGGGTTTATCACAATAATTCCCAGAATCGGATCGCGGTTGTCGGTTCCGTCCAACTGGAAGCCGGTGCCAGCGAAGGTCTGCCCGTTAACCTTCGTCTGCTTACTGCCCTGCGGGTTCTCCCCGGCGGCGTGGCCCCAGCCCAACTGCTGCGCACCCGGCGAAGCCAGCACCAGGGCGGTAAAGTTGCGGTTAAACAGTGGCAGGTCTTCCACGGCCCGGTCGTTGAAAACCGTCGCGACGTCAGAACGGTCTGTCTTAAGCTGCGGCGTCTCGGCTGTGACTTCCACTGATTCACTCGTAGAGCCGACTTGAAACTGGAGATCGACGCGTGAGGAGACGTCAGCAGAGACGACCACGTCTTTCTGTTCGCTAACTTTGAAGCCTGTGGCCTCGACCCGGATGGTGTAAATGTCCGGTATCAGGTGGGTCATCGAATAATTCCCGTCGCCGTTTGTTGCAGAGGTGTCCGATATGCCTTTTCGTTGGTCGATTACGGTCACCTTGGCGTTGGGCACCGCTGCACCTTGGGGGTCGGTCACGGTGCCGATAATGCTGCCGTAGACTGCCTGGCCGGATGCTTTCGACGTCCACAGACCGCTGAGAAGCGCGAGTGCTGCCACAGCCGCAAGAACTGACCTCTTCATGAACTTCCTCCTGGCACTTGAGACCCGTTGCCCCACAGAAAGCAGGGAAGTGGTTGAGATGTAGCCTGCAAGTCTTAGTACAAAAGCACTAGGAGATTAAGTTTCACTAGGTTTTATACTGTTACCGGGTGTAAAGTACTGATGTTGCAGTAAGATAACGAAGCCGGTTACCCCTCTGTCACATGGCTTTGACGCATAGTTACGCCGCTGGGCGGGAGCAATGCTTCCAGCAAATAGATAAGCTTATTAATAGTCATAGCCTCCGGGGCTCTGAATCCCTGTGTAAACTGCTTCGCTATCTCGCCGAACACTCTCTCGATCATCCCGGCGTGGCTCTCAAGGAGTACCAGATCGCCACCGAGGTTCTGGGCCGGTCTGATGGATTCGATCCGCAAAGCGACTCGACCGTCCGAGTGCAGGCAGGACGCCTGCGCATGAAGCTGGCGGAGTATTACTCCCACGAGGGGCCGGACGACTCGGTCGTGGTCGAGTTGCCGAAGGGATCGTACGCGCTCACGTTCCACGTGCGCACCCCTTCAACCACTTTGACTGAGGTTGCTCCCAGGGGTGAGGGAGTTGATAGGAGAAAGACCGCGCTGCCTTCGAACCGTGGGTGGGCGATCGCAGTGGTGGCGCTGTCAGTTTTGCTGGCGGCGGCTTTCTTGGCCAGCGCAATGCTGCTGGCAGGTCGTGGCCGGGTTCAGTCCGGCACGAAGGAGTCGGCCCCAGCCGTCTACCGGGTGTTCTGGAGCCGCTTTGTGGCCGCTCCGCAGCCGCCGTGGGTGATTTTCAGCAACGCCAACTTTGTGGGGCGTCCGCAGACGAACATGCGTTACTTCAACCCGTCCACCGATACGCGGGAGGCGATCCTCGATCATTACACTGGGGTGGGTGAGGTCCTTGCGATCCACGAACTGGACCGGGTTTTCGGCCTCCTCAACCGCCAACTTCGGGTGAAGCGTGGGGCGCTATTTTCTCTGGATGATGTCAGGAACAACGATCTGATCTTCATCGGCTCCCCGGCGGAGAATTTGACTTTGCTGGAGATCCCGGGAACGCAGGAATTCGTTTTTCAGCGAGTGAATTCCGGGCCTCGCCAGGGAGACGTGGAGGTTATTAACGTGCACCCGGAGGCCGGGGAGTCGCGGGCTTTCATGGCAAGCCCTTCCAGCCAGTCGGTGAACGAGGACTACGCGATCATCGGCCTAAAGCCGGGACTGGACCCATCCCATTCGATGTTAATCCTGGCGGGAACTACTACAGTGGGCACGCAGGCGGCCGCGGAGTACGTTTGTCGCGAAGACTCTCTGGCTGAACTCCTGCAGCGCCTGGGTGTCTCGAAGTCCGGCGAGATTAAGCCGTTTGAGGCGCTGCTGCGCGTGAAGGTGACGCACGGAGTTCCAGTGATCACCGATCTCGTGGCTGTGCGCAAGCGGGGCAACTAGGATATTTGCCGAGCGGGCGCGTGCTGGATATGTGCCCCGGCAGATTAGTGAGCAGGCGTGACCGGAGTTGTAAGACGAGGATCCAGCTCGGAGGCTTTCCGATATTCCCCAACAGCTTCGTCCTTTAGACCTTTCTGGCTCAGGGCCAAACCGAGTTCGTAGTGCGCCAGCGCGTAGGAGGGCAGGACGCGAATTGCGGCGCGGAACTGCGAGATGGATCCATCAAGGTCGCCGACGCTGAGCAATCGACGGCCGGAATTGGTGGCGAAGGTTGCGGCCTGCAGATCGGTTTTCCCCTTCGCCATCTCGGCGCCGGCTTTGCTTTCGGCGGCGGCACCGGTGGTGTCGCCCAATTGGCGCAGAACTGCTGCCAGCGTGGTGTGAGCGCCAGCGAAATCGGGATCGAGTTGAATGGCATGGCGCAACGCGTCAGCGGCCTCTGGCAGTTTATTCATCTGTTTTAAAACCGTGCCGAGTGTGTAGTAGGCCTCGGCGTAGTCCGGCTGAATTTGGATGGCTTGCCGTAGTTGTTCCGCCGCTGCCGGAAAATCTCCCGACTGCCACAGAGTGACGCCCAGGCTGTAGTAAGCGTCCCCCAACTTCGGATCAAGGCGAATCGCTTCCTTCCACTCGACGATGGCAGCGGGGAGATCGTCTGAGAGTTTCAGCGCCAGGGCGAGATCATGATGCAAGCTTGCGGTCGCGGGATCGAGCTTCAGAGCTGCGCGAAACTGAGAGATCGCGGCCGCGAAGTCCGTTTTCTGCAAATAGGCGGTTCCTAAGTTTCCCTGAAATCCTGCGTCCTCGGGGTGGAGGCGGGTGGCTTCCTGAAACTCCTTGATGGCTGCGTCGGCATCGCCGCGTTGCAACAGGGCGAGTGCAAGGTTGTTGTGGACCTCCGCGTCGCCGGGAGTGAGGGTCGCGGCTTTGCCGAAGGCAGCGACGGCGCGGTCTGGATCGCCATGCCGCTGAAGCAGGAGGCCGAAGCGGGTCTGCAGCGGCGCGACATTGGGCTGCAGTTCGACAGCATGTTCGTAGGACCGCAGCGCCTCGTCGGGATTGCCTTCCGCCTCAAGTACGGTCCCCCGGTAATACCATGCCGTCGCATCTTCGGGATCGAGCTGCACCGCGTGGTCCAACGCTTCCTGCGCTTTTTTCGTCGCACCCTCGCTGGAGAGTGCCGCACCGAGATGCAAATAGGACGGCTCAAAGTCTGGGTTGAGTCTCAAGGCCTCATGGAATTCGCTTTCGGCACGGGCAAAGTTCGACTGTTGGGCAAACAGTGACCCGAGTTGGTCATGTAGTTCGGCTTGCTTGGGTGCGAGGAGAATGGCTTGCTTGAATTCCGCGATGGCATCGTCAGTTTTGTTTTGCAAGCTGAGGGCGCGTCCGAGTTCCTGGTGAGCTTGCCACTGCTGGGGCGCGAATTGCAGGGCAAGGCGAAACTCCACAACGGCATCATCGAGCCGGCCTTTGGTTTGCAGGGCCTGTGCGAGGTAAGCATGGGCTATGGCAAGAGAGGGCCGCAGTTCGACCAAAGTGCGGAAATGGACGATGGCATCCTCCACGTCGCCTTGTTGCAGCAACACCTGGCCTAGCATGTTCTGAGCATCGGCATTGCGCGGGCTGAGTTTTACGGCCTTCTCGAAGGCGCTACGAGCGGCCGGCAAGTCGCCGCGTTGGAATGCGGCGACGCCCGCCTGGTAGGCCGTCGGGACCGCGCCGCCTGGAGGCTTTGTCTGGGGCGAGGCAGCGGCAATGAGGCAGACAATTGCGATAACGAGCAAACTGGCGGAGAATCGGGAGGCACTCATCAAGGTCGAGAGAAAGGGAGCTTTTACCTGGCGATCAGCTAACATCGAAGATCATAATTGCCATGATCCATTCTATTCATTCCAAGAGCTGGGTAGGGCTGTTCGCTCTACTGCTGGCGCTGGCTTCACAGGATAGCGCAAAATGGCCATTCGGGGCGTGGCACCGTGTCTCTGAGACTCCAGTCATCTCCCCTCAAGGAGATGGATGGGAGTCGGCGGGCACCTTCAACCCTGCTGTGATTCTTCGCAACGGCAAAACCATCATGCTCTACCGGGCCCAGGACAAGGGCGGAACCTCGCGCTTGGGCTACGCCGAGAGTGTGGACGGGATACACTTCACGCGGCGCAGCGAGCCTGTCCTTTCGCCCGAAAAGGACTACGAAAAAGATGGAGGCGTGGAAGACCCGCGGCTGGTTCAGTTCGGCGATACCTACTATTTGACCTACACCGGCTACAACAAGAAAGACGCGCAACTGTGTATGGCGACTTCGAAAGATCTTGTCCACTGGGAGCGAAGGGGCGTAATTCTTCCCGCATATAAAGGGCGCTGGAACGTTCGCTGGACGAAGTCAGGCGCGATTGTGCCAGAGAAGATTGCCGGCAAGTACTGGATGTACTTCCTGGGCACAACCCCGGATAACAACGACCAGATTGGACTGGCCTCCTCGACGGACCTGTTGCGCTGGACGGAAGCAACCGATGCCCCAGTGCTACCCGTGCGGGCGGGAAAGTTTGATTCTCGGGTGGCCGAACCGGGGCCTGCACCGATCGTGACGCCGAAGGGAATTGTTCTTATTTACAACGGCGCCGACGACAAACTCGTGTACCGCAGCGGCGTGGCAGTGTTTGACCGGAACGACCCGCGTGTCCTGATCTCCCGCGCCGATGTTCCTATCTTCGCTCCCGAAAAACAATGGGAGAAAGTGGGCCAGGTCCCGAATGTGGTGTTTGTAGAAGGCATGGTGCGGCAAGGGGAACGGTACTTGTTCTACTACGGAGGTGCGGATACCTACGTTGGCGTGACGGAAGCGCCAGTTGTTCCGTAGTAGAACGCGAAAGTTCGTTCCGACAGCGTTGACCGCTATCAATGAACCAACCTAATATTCGAAATCGGATCACGCCATTTTGGATCATGCCGTTGAAAACTCTTTCTCGTTTCACTCCTCGTCGCGCCTTCCTTAGATTCGTGCGAGGCTCGGCCTTGCTATTCCTGGTTGTTTTTTGTCGGGCAGAACAAGCGAAGACTGCGAACTCCACACCGGTCAAGCCGCTCGCCAACTTCACCGACGTCGCCGGGAAAGCTGGGCTGACCTTGCAGAACATCTTCGGGGGCGTGGAAACAAAAAAATACATCATCGAGACCACAGGAACAGGCGTGGCGATCTTCGATTATGACAACGACGGCTGGCCCGACATTTTTCTGGTCAATGGAACGCGGCTTGAGGGATTGCCCTCAGGGCAAGCACCGAGCAATCGCCTCTACCGTAACAATCATGATGGAACCTTCACTGACGTGACGGTCAAGGTCGGCCTCACTGCGACTGGGTGGGGGCAGGGCGTGTGCGTGGGAGACTACGACAACGACGGCTGGGAAGATCTGTACATCACCTACTACGGAAAGAACCGTCTCTATCACAACGAGGGCGGCGTCTTCACCGAGGTTGCGGAGAAAGCTGGAGTTGCGGGCTCCGGCAAGGCATGGGGCTCGGGCTGCGCGTTCGTCGATTACGACCGCGACGGAAGACTCGACCTGATCGTTGCCAACTACGTGGACTTTGATCTGGCCACAGCTCCGGCGCCTGGACAGCGTGCTACTTGCCTGTGGAAGGGCGTTGCGGTGATGTGCGGTCCGCGCGGACTGCCGGGTGCGAAGAATATTCTCTACCACAATAAGGGTGATGGCACGTTCGAAGATGTAACTACGAAGGCCCACATCGACCGCACCGACGGACATTATGCATTCAGCGTTTCGACCCTTGATTTTGATGAAGACGGCTGGCCGGACATTTATGTCGCCTGCGACAGCACGCCCAGCATTCTTTACCGCAACAACCACGACGGAACGTTCACGGATGTGGCGGTGACGGCGGGGGCGGCCTTCAACGAAGATGGGCGGGAGCAGGCGGGCATGGGATCGACGGTTGCGGACTTTAACGGCGACGGCCATCTGGACATCTTCAAGACAAATTTCTCCGACGATACTTCCACCCTGTATCGCAACAATGGAGATGGAACGTTTACGGATGCGACATCGGTCGCAGGACTGGGTTTGTACACGCAATATCTGGGCTGGGGCACGATGTTCGTCGATTTCGACAACGATGGCTGGCCCGACCTGATTCTGGTGAACGGACACGTGTATCCGGAAGTCGACAGCCAGCACCTGGGCAGCAACTATAAAGAGCCTCGCATTCTTTACCACAACAATGGCGATGGGGCGTTCAGCGACATTTCTGCGTCTGCCGGTACCGGCATCACGACCACGGCTTCGTCGCGCGGGCTGGCGGTGGGAGATCTGTGGAACGATGGCAGGATGTCAGCGGTGGTAAGCAACATGAATGCCGCGCCCAGCTTGCTGGTGAATCAGATCCGAACGCCGAATCATTGGATCGCAATTCGCACGGTAGGGACCAGGTCGAATCGTGACGGAATCGGAGCACGCATTCTGGTAAAAGCCGGGTCGCGAATACTGGTGGATGAGGTTCGCAGCGGGTCCAGCTACATCTCGAATAGCGATATGCGAGTGCACTTCGGGCTGGGGGCGGTGACGAAAATCGACTGGGTGGAAATTCACTGGCCGAGCGGGTTGACGGAGCGATTTTTGAATTTGCCGGTGAATGCAATCCACACCATTCGGGAGGGCTCTGGATCCGCAATAGAATTGCACATAAAGAAGCCGTAAGCCGAAAAACACGCTCATGCTTGATCGTTAAGCTGTAGCACGCTATGACGGATGCCATCGTAATCCCGCTGGAATTTTGGCAGAACCCTCAGGGTGACGTCATTCTCATCTACTCTGAGCGGGAATGCTCCGTCTACTTTGCTTGCTGGAGGGCTGCCGGTATTCCCGCAGACTTCATTGGACATCTCTCATTTCGTGCATCTGCCGCTCGTAGCTTTACGCGAGAGTACTTACCTTATCAGATTCCGTCACATACTCACCATTCGTACATTCTTCATGTTCCGAACTCTGACTTTGTTAGAGAGCATGCTGCCTACCGCCGGTCTCATTATCCGGCCTCCCCAAAGCTCCCAGAGCCAAACCACTACGTGGTTCAGGGTCATGACATTTACCACGAAATCCTCGCGTACGCTTTCAAGGCAAGTACGATTCCAAACGAAAGCGTCATGGATCCCAGGTTGCTTAGCCTGATCGCTTTCGCATAGCTATCCAAATTGCCGGCGCTGAGCTTCTATTTGACAGACCTGGACTCTTTCTGGAATTGCATCGTGCGCGAAATCCCCGCGCCTTCCTTCACAAAGATCAGCTGATTCGCCTTCACGTCTTTTAGCGTATCGACATGGCCGCTCGGCCAGCGGACTTCGAGCATGTCGACCTTCTCCGCTTTTCCCAAGCCGAAGTGGATGCGCAAGTCGTTCTGCGAAATATAGCTGCCTCCGCTGCGCACTTCGTCAAGCTGCTGGTGAGGCTTGGCTTCTCCGGGAGGATGGGTTATGCAGGTGAGGCGGGCGCCAATGCCACTTCGATTGGACTTGGTGCCGATGGTGCGGATCTTTATCCAATTGTTGCCCAGGTTCGATCTGCAGCGTAAGAGCTGGGGACTGTCGTTGACGGTATTGACGACAACGTCGAGGTTGCCATCGTTGTCGAAGTCACCGAAAGCGCAACCGCGCGCGGCCACGGGATCAGAAATCCCTGCACCGGCTTGCAGAGAGACATCGGCGAAATGGCCATTGCGCAGGTTGCGGTAGAGCAATTTGCGCTGAGGATATCCAGCTTCGGTTTTCAGTTGTTCGACCTCGGGGTAGACGTGGCCGTTGCAGATCAGGATGTCGGGCCAGCCATCGTTATCAAAGTCGAAGAAGCCGCAGCCCCAGCCCAGAAATTGCGTGTGCGCGCCCAGGCCCGCGGCGAACGTGGCGTCCTCAAAGGTGCCGCCACCCAGATTGTGGTAGAGCGAAGGAGTGTCGCCTGCAAAGTTTGTCTTGACCAGGTCGAGGTTGCCATCGAGATCGTAGTCGGCGGCGGAGACGCCCATGCCAGCTTGCGGTTTGCCGTCTGGGCTGAGGGCGCAGCCGGCATCGATCGCGATATCTTCGAAGGTTCCGTTTTTCTTGTTGTGATAGAGCGCGCTCGCGGTGGAGTCATTGGCCACGTAGATATCGGGCCATCCATCGTTATCGAAGTCGGCAGTGAGGACGCCCAGGCCGTAGGTGCCGTTGGCGCGGAATATTCCCGCACCTTCGGAAACGTCAGTGAACGTGCCGTCGCCGTTGTTGTGGTAAAGGATGTTCTTTCCGCCCTGAAGACCGGGCGGGCCGCAGGCGACCATTACACCCTTGTAAAGACAGGGGCCGGATTCGGGAACAGGCGCGGTCGCCAGATCCATGTCGATGTAGTTGGCGACGAACAGGTCGAGGCGGCCGTCGCGGTCGTAGTCGACAAAGGCGCAGCCTGTGTTCCAGCGGGTGCCTTTGCCGGCCACACCGGCTTTCTGGCTGACGTCGGTGAACGTTCCGTCCCCGTTGTTGTGATAGAGGACGTTCTTGCCGTAGTAGGTGACGAAGAGATCGTCCCAGCCGTCGTTGTCGTAGTCGCCGACGCAAACGCCTTGTCCCCAGCCGGAGTGGGCGACCCCCGCTTTGGCGGTCACATCGGTGAACGTGCCGTCGCGATTGTTACGAAAAAGATGCGACGTTGGTTCGCCGCCAGGGGGAAAGCCCTCGAGGCGCGAGCCGTTCACGATAAAGATGTCGAGCCAGCCGTCGTGGTCGTAGTCGTAAAATGCAATGCCACAGCCTGTGGTTTCGAGCAGGTACTTGTTCTTGTGTTCTCCGCCGAAGATGGTTTTGACATTCAGGCCGGATTCGCGGGCGACGTTGAGGAAGGCAACGCCGGGATCGGAAGTCGCCGGTGTGGAATCTTTTTGAACGGCCTGGTCGGGGGAATCGACGGAGGCGCGCAGCCAGCGGGGGCGAGCCATGCGCAGCACGCCCTCAAGCGACAATACCAGCGCGGACCGGCTGAGAGATTTCAAGAATACGCGGCGTGAAGGAAACAATGAGGTCGCTACCTGGCCCGTTTCGGCTCGTGCTAGAATTCGCCCCTACTTCTTATATTCAGTGAACCTTCACTTTGCAAGCTCCGGCGGCGGGCGGGTCGAGCGGATAGTTGCGCCACCTCCAGTCCTTAGGATGTTGTTCTCGCAGCGTTATCGCTTCGCGTGGCTCCTTTTTCTTTTTCTCACTTCATTTGCATTTCTGGTTCGGTGTGCGGTGGCCCAGCAGTCGCGGCCGAGCCTGGAGTTGTCGCGGCCGGTGCGGTCATGGGAATTCTTGCCGGTGGTAGGCACGCGTGCGGGCCTGTTCGGTAACGAAACAGGACGCCTCGAAGCCTGGGTATATCCCCTAAAGATCTTTCGGGCCTTTCATTTGACGTTCCACGTCGGCGGCCGGGCGTTGCCGGCGGAAAGCCTGGCGCGAACGCTGACGGTTCATCCTGAATCAGCCACGCTGCTTTACGTCGGAGATTCGTTTCGCGTTAAGGAAACAATGTTCGTGCCGGTGCAGGAGCCGGGCGCGGTGATTCGGATCGAGGTTGAAACCGCGGAACCGCTCGAAGTGGAAGCCAGTTTTGTGGGCGACTTCGCACTGGAATGGCCGGCGGCAATCGGCGGCACGTATGCGGAGTGGGACGCGAATCGGCGGGCGGTAGTCTTCGGAGAGGAGACCAGAAAATTCGCCGCAATGGTAGGTTCTCCAACCGCTGCGGACGCCCACATGGCCTACGAAACGAATTATTCTTCCGCGGATGAGACTTCGTTTCGTCTGGGCGTGACCCAAAAAGGACGGGAAACGAAACTGCTCGTGATTGCGGCTTCCGTGACCGGTCGCGAAGAAGCGCAGAAAACGTACGAGCATCTGGCAACGTCCTACGCGCAACTGGAGAACGATTCCGCCGAGTACTATCGCAACTATCTTGCGCGCACCGTCAATCTTGAGCTTCCGGATTCTGCTCTGCAGCAAGCCTACGATTGGTCGCGAATCAGCATGATTCAGGGACTGGTTGCGAATCCTTACCTCGGCACCGGGCTGGTGGCCGGGTATCGCACTTCAGGAGTGAGCCAGCGGCCAGGTTTCGCGTGGTTCTTTGGCCGGGATTCACTGTGGACGTCCTTCGCTCTGAATGCCGCAGGAGACTATGCCACGACCCGCACGGCGCTGGTGTTCATCGGCAAGTACCAGCGCGAGGATGGGAAGGTTCCGCACGAAATCGCGCAGGGGGCTAATTTTGTTCAGTGGTTCAAAGATTATCCGTACCCTTATGCCTCCGCCGACGCGACGCCGCTCTTCATCATTGCGATGAATGACTATGTGACCCAGAGCGGCGATGTAGCCTTCGCCCGTCAAGAGTGGGACAACGTGTGGAGGGCTTATCAGTTCCTGCGCTCGACCTACGATGCGCACGGCTTCGTGCAGAACGCCGGCAGTGGGCACGGCTGGGTGGAAGGCGGTCCGCTGCTCCCGGTGAAGGCAGAGTTTTATCAGAGCGGACTGGGTGTGGAGGCGCTGCGATCACTGTCGAACCTGGCGAGATTTGCCGGCAAGGACGACTTGAGGAAAGAACTGGCTGCCGAATTCGAGCGCCAGAAGCCTGCGCTCGACCTGGCATTCTGGTCGCCGGAGACGAAGTTCTACGCGTTCGCACTGAATCAAAACGATCAGCGGGTAGACGAGCCGAGCGTACTGTCAACCGTGCCCATGTGGTTCGGACTGCCCGACGCGGCTCACGCGGAGGAAATGATTACGCGGCTGGCGGATGCAGATCACGAAACGGATTGGGGGATGCGCATTATCTCTTCGCATTCCAGCCACTACGATGGTTCCGGTTATCATTTTGGGGCGGTCTGGCCGTTATTTACGGGATGGGCGTCAGTGGGCGAATACCGGTATCATCGTGACCTTCCGGCGTATTCGAACCTGCGGACCAACGCTCTCATGGCCGTGGACGGTTCACTGGGTCATTTCGCTGAAGTTCTCTCCGGTGACTACTACGAAGGGTTCTCGACCAGCTCGCCGCATCAGATCTGGTCTGCAGCGATGGTCGTCAGTCCCATCCTGCGCGGACTGTTTGGATTGCAGACGGATGCGGAGAATCATCAGATCACGCTGGCTCCGCATGTGCCGGCGGATTGGACGTCGTTTGCGATTCGGGATGTCCCCCTGGGCCCGTTGCATGTGGATTTCCATTATCACAAGACGCTCGACAGTATCACTCTCGAGACCACCCGCAGCGGGACAGGAGATTGCTGGGTGGAGTTTTCCCCCGCGTTCAGTTTGCGCACTGCCGTAGTCTCTGTCGAGATGAATGGAAGGCCGTTACCATTCAAGGTTCAGGCAAACGGCGAAGACCAGCATTTATCAGTGCGTTTTCCGGTTCATGACGGACCAAATAGCGTGGTCATCCGGGTGAAAAATGATTTTGGGTTGGCGCTGGCGAACCAGCTTCCTCCGCTCGGCAGCACGAGCCGCGGCTTGCGTGTGCTTTCAAGTTCGTGGAATTCCGCGCGCGACCAGTTGACCGTGCAAGTCTCGGGCGTGCCGGGCATGGACTACGAGCTGGGCGTTTGGAATCCAGGACAGATCAACTCGGTGGATGGTGCTGTTCTGACGAAGCGGGGAAACATTCGAATCGAGATGCCGGTGGGGAAAGACAGGGACTACTTGCACCACATCGTAGTGATCCACTTCGGCAAGTCGTAAGCAAAATGGCTGCGAAGAGTTTGACTCCCCGGGCAGAAGAGTTCAGTCTCAACACCGGAGGGGTGCGGTACTTATCTTGGTTGGAGGTCCTGGGCATGAAGCAGATCGTTTCACGGTTGGCCGCGTTTTTGGTTGGTGCGTGCATGGCAGCGTCGATTGCCGCCGCGCAGACATCCTCCCATGCCGTAGATGCAGAGGGTCATCTATGGTGGCAGCATGCTGTGTTTTATGAGATCTATCCTCGCAGCTTTGCCGACAGCAACAATGACGGCGTCGGCGACCTGAAGGGGATTACGTCAAAGCTGGATTATTTGAAGGATCTGGGAGTGGATGCGATCTGGATATCGCCCTGCTTCCCTTCGCCGCAAGTGGATTTTGGATACGATGTCTCCGATTACGAAAACATTGATCCGATGTACGGGACGCTGGCGGACTTCGACGTGCTGGCCAGCGAGGCCAAGAAGCGAGACATCCACATCATCCTCGATTTTGTCGTCAATCATTCCTCGGATCAGCACAAGTGGTTTCTGGACTCGAAGTCATCCCGCACGTCCGCACATCGCGACTGGTATATCTGGCGTGATGGAAAAGGACCGGGAGAGCCTCCTAACAACTGGGTCTCGACGTTTGGAGGATCGGCATGGAAACTCGACCCGGCCACGAATCAGTATTACTACCATTATTTCTATGCCGAGCAACCCGATCTGAATTGGCGTAACCCGGCGGTAAAAGACGCCATGTTCGACGTGACGCGGTGGTGGTACAAACGCGGTGTGGCCGGATTTCGGCTGGATGCGGTCGATACGCTGTTCGAGGACCCGAAGCTGCAGGATAACCCGATCCTCCGTCCCGGCAAGAACCATTTCGGAGACCCGATCGAGCAGGATAAATACAACACGAAGTTGCCCGAAGTGCACGACGTTTTGCGCGGATTGCGCAAGGTGGCAGATGAAAGCAACGCGGTGCTGATCGGAGAGACTTGGACGGCTGATATTGCCGAACTGAACCGCTACTACGGCCAAGGCAATAACGAACTGCAGTTGCCCATGGATTTTCTCTTCACCACGGTCGACAAATTGTCGCCTGCGGAATTCCGCAAGCAGATTGCGGCGGTCGACGGCGCCTCCGGCTGGCCGACTTTTGTGATCAGCAACCACGATAAGGCGCGCTCCTATGATCGTTATGGCGATGGCCAGCACAACGACCAGATCGCGAAGCTGATGGCAGCGCTTTACCTCACGCTGCGCGGTAGTCCGATCATGTATTACGGAGAGGAGATCGGAATGAAAACCACGCCTCCGACGCGGAAGGAGGATGTGAAGGATCCAATCGGGCGCACGGGCTGGCCGGAAGAGAAGGGCCGCGACGGCGAGCGAACTCCCATGCAATGGGACAGCGCCGAAAACTCGGGCTTTTCCAAAGGAACGCCGTGGCTTCCGGTTCCTCCGACGTACAAGATGCACAACGTCGCGGATGAATCAAAAGATCCGAATTCCGTACTGGAGTTCTACAAGAAGGTGCTCAAGCTGCGGCACACCAACCGGGCGCTGCTCGACGGCAACTACACCGCAATCAATGAGAGTGATGCGAACGTGCTCTCCTACCTGCGCGTTTATAAAGACCATGGCGTGGTGGTAGCGCTGAATATGTCGGGCACGCCGCAGAAGGTGAACCTCGAGTTGAAGGCCAACGGCTTCGCTTCGGCTAAGCACCTGTTGGCGACTGAGAAATCGGAAGCACAAGTGGACGAGGTTTCATTGGAGCCTTACGGGGTTTTTATCGGCGAGCTTACGAAATAAGCCGGAGTCAGATTGTGAGCCGCAGATTGGGCTCAATTGAGCTAATTTTGTCCCCTTCGAGAGCCCAATAACACGAAAGCTAAAAGTCGTGCCTGACCGCAAGGCGGGCAAGCAACTGCAAGAAAGGGTTGGAGGCGTGGGTCGGAGTCGAACCGACACATAAAGATTTCGCAGACCATTCAATAAAACTCCTAGGCCCTTTCAATTCAGGGTCACACTCACAACCGCCGAGCATTGTGTGCGTTTTCGGTCCGCCCAGCGCGCGATGAATACGGACGGAGTGCCGTCTGTGAGCGAGGCACGTGGTCAGGAGCATCTACCCCTGTTCTGTAATTAATTTTGCCATTGACTACGGATGTCAGAGGTGTAACTTAACTGCGCAATTCAGGTGAGATATTCGCCTGCAACGGCCTGCCTGAGACAAACTCCAGAGGACTGTGGAAGTTGGTATTTGAAAGCCGCACTTGCTACGGATTTCTGTAGCGGCCCCCAAGCGCTCCTCGCTGGAGCCCGTTTCCAGACTCCAAAATTTCCGTGAACCGAGCGTGATTTCCGAACTGTTCGTCACAGAATCTGGAACGCCCGTCCCCCAAACATCTGCTTGAGTCGAATTTTGGTCCTATGTATGCGGTGTCGTTAATCGGGGACTCCCACAGTTGCGCAATGCAGTTGTGCGGACAAGTGTCAGCTAAACAGCATTGTTCTCTATGTCAGGTCGGGATTGCGAACAAATTTAGTGAGGATAACGTCCATGCCATCTGCTTTTCGTGCAGCATTCGTGCGGCTTCTACTGGTGTCACCGGCGATGATCCTGGTGTTGAGTGTGCCTGCTCTTCTCCGCGCTCAAGACGTTGCGTCCCTCACTGGAATCGTTACCGATACGACGGGCGCGGTGATCCCCGATGTGCACGTGAAGTTGGTGGACACGAAAACCAACACCAGCTATGAGACCCAGACGAATTCAGTGGGTGCGTACACCTTTGCCAAAGTATTACCTGGGCCGGGTTACCAGCTCAACCTCAGCAAAGACGGTTTCGCGTCTCAGCGCATTGCAAACATCTATCTTGGCGTCGATGCCACGCATACTCAGAATGCTCAACTGCAGGTTGGCCAGACTACGCAGACGGTTGAGGTGAATGGTTCAGGGTCACAGGTATCCCTCGATACCACGGACACGACGGTTAGCACGACCCTCAACATGGGCATGGTTCACGAGCTCCCGCTGGTTACTCGCGACAACCCGCTGGGTCTTCTGGTCTACTCGCCGGGAGTCACGTCCGCAATGCAAGCCGGCGACGACAATACGCTCGGCAGCCGGGATGGTGCTGTAACTGGGGCACGTGGGGATCAGAGCAATTACACACTGGACGGCTTGGACACCAACGACTTCGGCACCGGCACGGCGTTTGTGATGACTGCCAACGCGCCGATTGACTCCGTTCAGGAACTGCGGACCGAGACCGCCAACCCGCTCTCGGCGGAGGGCCGGGGCAGTGGTGCCCAAGTGCAGATGATCACCAAGAGCGGCACCAATACCTGGCATGGTTCCGCCTATGAATACAACCGCACCGCGGCTACCACCGCCAACGATTTCTTCAACGACCGCAACCACATTCCCAAATCGCCGCTCACCCGCAATCAGTTCGGCGCCAGTCTGGGCGGTCCCGCCAGGAAGGACAAGCTGTTCTTCTTCTTCAACTATGAGGGACGGCGCGATGCGAAAGCAGATCCGGTAAATGCAATCGTGCCACTGGATTCGTGGCGTCTTGGCAATGTCGGATACATCAATAACAGTTCTGGTTGCACTTTCCAGAGCCGGGTCAATACCACGCCGAATTGCATCAGCACCTGGCCGGCTTCGAATACCAGCCTTGATCCCGCCGGAATTGGCCCTGATCAAGCTCTTCTGACCTTCATCAATGGCCGCTATCCGCATGCCAACGATCTGACTAGTGGGGACGGCGTGAACACCGGGGGATTCCGCTGGAATGCCCCCGAGCACTTGGGATCAAACGACTATGTCAGCCGGATCGATTACAACCTCTCCAGCAAAATGAAACTTTTTGGCCGGGTGAGTATCTTTCGAGATCTGCTGGGAGACGACCATAATTTTGCAGGAGCCGAACTGTTTCCGGGTGACCCGGTCAGCAACGAGATCATTGACCACAGCTGGGCATTTGTGATTGGCCATACCTGGACCATCAGCAACACCAAGGTCAACCAATTCAACTTCGGAGAGACTCGCTCGGTCCTGAATTTCCCGGCGTTGTTCAATCCCACTGGCAAGACGCAATATAGCGATTTCATGAATTCCGCTTCCGGCATTGCGCAGCTAACCTCGCCTTTCACCGGCGGAGCAAGCCAGCGGCGGACTGTCCCGATCCCAGTTTTCCGGGACGATTTCAACTACGTTCGCGGCAAACATAACTTGCAAGTCGGTGGCACCTTTAAGCCCATCAAGGACAGCAGCACCTTGGTGAATGATTTCAACTTTGTAACGATTGGGCTGGGAACTCCTGTGTTGAGTCTGGAAGGACAGACTCCCCCGCAGAACCCGCCCAACCTCCTCATTCCTAGTGGAACCGCTGATCGTACGTGGAGCGAGGCGTATGCATTCGCGCTGGGGCGGATCGCCAATGTCAACAGCAATTTCAATAACTCCCACAATCTGCAGCCGTTGCCCCAGGGCACGGGCCATACCCGCAACTACCGCTACTACGAGACGGAACTGTATCTACAAGACACTTGGCGCATGAAAAGCGACTTGACCATGACCTATGGTCTGCGCTGGCAATATTATTCCGTGCCCTACGAGATCAACGGATTCCAAACCGCGCCCAACATCGATTTTGCCACCATGTACAACCTGCGGGCTGCAGCCGGGCAGGCGGGAGTGAGCGGCGACAACGCTGCTCCTACCGTGCTCTACAATTTCTCAGGTAAGGCGAACCACACTGCCGGATACTACCATCCAGATTGGAGGGACTTTGCTCCCCGGCTTAGTTTTGCCTACAATCCCTCCTCCACGAGTGGTTTTCTAGGGCGGTTGTTCGGCGATCGCAAGACCGTGATTCGTGCCGGAGCTGGCATCGTTTACGACCACACGATTCTCTCTGCGATTAACTTCTTCAACGACCAAACCTCGTTCGTCTTTGGGCAGTCCGTGCCTACGGTATATCAGAACGGGCTGGCGACTGACCCGCGCTTTACAGGCGTTGGCGCGTTGCCCCCGCTCAACACACCACAGGCCTCGTCGGTTCCCTTCACGCCGTACCTGAATCCTCCCGGGTCACTGACCAAGTTTGGAGGTCTCATCGGCAATGTGAATGAACTGGCGATTGATCCCAACTACAAGACCCCGTACTCGGAAACCATCACGTTCGGTATCCAGCGCGAACTACCCGGGAACTTCTTGCTGGAGTCGACCTACTTCCTCCGCATGGGACACAGGCTGTTGTCGCGGGGAGATGCCGGACAAACGGTGGACTTCTTGGATAAGGCTTCGGGCCAGCGTTTGGTTGATCAGTTTACGCAGCTCTCGCTTGCCACGAGGAATGGCCAGCCCATCGTCGGCACCCAATTTTGGGAGGATGTGATGAATCCAACATTGTCGGCGAACTACGGCGGTACTTGCGAAAGCGCTTTCGGATTTCCGAGTTGCGCGGCCTTGGTTAGCCAGGGGTTTGCCCCACTTCCATTTAGGGGTGACATGGCAGATACCATAGAAGCGCTATACGCCGGGATTGGCGGCGGGCCTATGCTGCCAGCCAATGTAGGACTCGATCCGCAATTCTCCAGCCAGCTCTACTTTGGCAACAAGAGCTACTCTAGCTATAACGGCCTGCTGACCAGCTTGCACAAGAAGCTGTCGCATGGCCTGCAGTTTGATTTCAACTACACCTACTCCCACTCCATCGACAACAGCTCGACGATTGCCAACAACGCTACCGGCTCGAGCGTTACCGGTGGCTACGGCGGTTTTCTCTGCGATGCGATCCAGTTGAGGTCGTGCCGCTCAAACTCGGATTTCGATGTGACTCACTTAATCAGCGCGGATGGTCTTTACGACTTGCCCATCGGCCGTGGCCGATGGCTGGCACACAATGCGCCGGGCTGGTTGAACCAGATTGCCGGGGGCTGGCAAGTGGCGTTTCTCAGTCAGTGGCACACAGGTTTCGCGTTCACGACTGTTACCGAGGCGTTCCCGGTCAGCTTCAACGCGAACAGTCCCGCCGTCTTCATTGGAAACCGCTCCGACATTAAAAACCGTATCCACACCGATCCAGCAACTGGCCAACTTCAGTTGTTTGCGGATCCCACTGCGGCCTTGAATGCATTCACTGGCCCGATCGGGTTGCAAGGGCCCACTCGCAACAACTTGAGGGGGCCGCGCCTTTCCAACACCGACCTCTCTCTGAACAAGCACTTCCAGATAAGAGAGAATTACGGACTTGAGTTTCGTGCCGAAGCTTTCAACGCTTTTAACCACCCCAACTTCGCTTTGCCTATCGGAAGCGTTGCAGATATCAATAACCAGAGCACATTCGGTGTTATCGCCGCCGATGCCGGACCGCGGATAATGCAGTTCTCTCTGCGCTTTGACTTCTAAGGGTCCGCACCGTCTGATCAGTCCGGGACGAACAATTCCTTAGCCGGTTTGCCGCAAAGTCGCGAACAGCGTGTCTTGCCTGCTATCTCCGGGCTGCACCCGAAACGGAATGCAGACCCGCACGATGCCCCCACCCTCCGGCGCACTCACGAGCTCCATGCTCTGATCCTGGCCATAAAGCGATTCCAGCCTTTCGCGTGTGACTCTGAGGCCCAACCCGTTGTGCTGGAAGGAGCCTGGCTTACAAAATCCCGGCCCATTGTCGCTTATTTCCAGTTGAAGCTCGCCGTTTTGTGTCTTCACCGTGATCCGAATCTCTCCCGCTGCCGGCAGTTTTGAAATACCGTGCTTGACGGCATTGTCCACCAAAGGCTGCAACAACAACTGAGGGACCTGGGCATCAAGAGTCTCAGGAGAGATATCCAAGACTACATTCAGTCTTTCTTCGAAGCGTATCTTCTCGATTTCCAGGTAACAATTCACAAACTCGAGTTCACGGCTGAGCGTTGTGACCTGAGTTTCCTCGGCCTCCAATGTCATTCTGAGCAGGTCACTGAGGCGGGTCATCATTCGATCGGCGGCTTGCACATCAGTCAGCATGAGTGCGGAGATGGAGTGCATCGTGTTGAACAGAAAATGGGGTTGGAGCTGGCTCTTTAGGGCTTGTAGCCGGGCCTTTGCAAGTTGGGTCTGTAGTTGCGAGGTGCGCAATTCACGCTGTCGAAACCGCTGATAGTACGAAACGACGTGTGCGATGAGGACGATCGGCAGGTAAGTGGTGAAAACATCGTCGACGACGTTAGAGAGAAACAACCTTTCATACATATTCCACTGGATCCGGAACACATGGGCTTGAGAGTCCCAAATGGCGGAGACCCAGTGCCGGACTCGAGGATCCCAATACGCGTATGGAGTCATGCCCCTGAGAGCCACTTGCCCTACAGTAAACACCAAACCACCGGCGAGCAGCATCAGAGAGCGCTTTGGCCAGTTGCTTCGTTGCACGGGGTAGCGATTCGCCAACGCGAAAACAAAAGGAGTAAGCGGAATGTAAGTGAGGACTTGGCTGCATTGCAGACCCAGGACACTCAGGAAGGTCATGGAGCCGCCGGTGGAACGGTACAACTGGTAGATCGTTATGGCATAAGCCAGAGCGATAAGACTCCACACGCCAAAACTGATCACCCAAACTAACCAGGGACGCATGCCGGGCATGTCCGAGCCATTGTCTGCGCTTTCAGAGAGGGTTACTCGCCGCGGTCGGCGGACCAGTTCTCCCCCACAGTTCGGGCACAGGTGTTGCCGTTTCAAGGCACAGTCAGCGCAGAAAGTACATTCATACGAACATACGTACGCCTCCGCGTCCGCAGACAAACCGCGTTGGCAGCCTTCACAGTTAGATTTCATTCACAGACCGCCACCGGACATGTTCCGTCTATCGCGTCAGAGACATGAAACTCTGGCAAAATAACGAGCCCGCGAGCAGGGGGGGCGGCTCATTATAGCCGCTTTCGACAATTTCACAATCCCCACGTCATGTCTGTTGGCCGGCACTTGTGCCTGACAGTCCTGGTCAGACAGCCTCCCGTCTTCTAGGGTTCTTGAAGTTAGTATCTCGGAACCATCGTCTACGAGTTTTTGTAGAAAAGGGCAGAGATTCGCCCCAAAGCGAGCGGGAGCACTAACAACAAAACAGGGGAAGCAGCGGCGCTGTCGCTCTGTTGGTCACGGAAACCACGTTACTTATCCCAAACCACGCGGTTCAGCCGAAGAGTGGCCTCCCGGATGTTACTCACTCGCCAGTTGTTTCTTGTACGGTCAGAACCCGCATTTCATGAGTGCACGACGTCTGCGGTCTTCGATTTCACAACGGACATTCGTTTCAATCTCTGGGTTAGGAGGAAGCAATGCATACGCGCAGCTTGAAGTTGGCCTTGGTTCTCCTGTTGGTGGTTTGTGTGGGCAGTGCCCTGCCCGCGTGGGCGCAATCAACGTCGACTGGTACCGTCGCCGGCTTAGTAACTGACTCGTCGGGTGCGGTGGTGGCAGGAGCCACAGTTACGCTGACTGATAGTTCCACCAATGCTGCGCGAACCGCCACCACCAACGCAACAGGGCGCTACATCTACGTGGACGTAAACCCGGGCATCTACAACATCGCCGTCAGTAAGCCGGGGTTTGAAACCACGAAGACCCAGCACCAGGAGGTAAAGGTCGGAGCCAGTCTCACAGTCGATTTGTCTTTGCACGTGGGCGGCGCGAATGTAGTAGTGGAGGTGACTGCCGTTGGCAACGAACTGCAGACCATGAATGCCACCGTGGGCAACACCATCACGAATCTCACGATAGACAGCCTGCCGAGCCTTGGCCGCGACGTCAGCACTTTCATCGCGTTGCAGCCCGGCGTGAGTCCCGATGGCTCCGTTGCGGGAGCGGTTGTGGACCAAAGCACTTTCACGCTCGATGGTGGCAACAACAGCAACGATATGGACGGCACCATGAACGTTTACACGAAAAGCTTCGCCGGCGACCCGACCGGTGGTGTTGCCAATCAAGCTACCGTAGGACCATCCCAGGCTGGCACCGGGGTGGGTGGCGCCACGGGGGTGTTGCCGACTCCCCAGGATAGCGTCGAGGAGTTCAAAGTAAATACTGCCGGTCAGACCGCCGATTTCAATAGTTCGGCCGGTTCCGAAGTGAAGGTGGTCACCAAGCGCGGAACCGATGCCTGGCACGGCACGGCATACGAATATTACAAAGACAACAACTGGTCGTCCAATTCCTGGCAGAACAACCACAATGTCCCAATTACGCCGGTTCCGAGTTTCCATTACAACCGTTATGGCGGGGCGATCGGCGGTCCGATTATCCCGAAAGATGTTCTTGGCGGCAAGACTTACTTCTTTTTCAATTACGAGGGTTTCAGTTTTCCGAACTCCGAGACAATCGTTAGAAGCGTCCCATCGCCGACCTTGCGGTTGGGGTTATTGACGGACGATCTGACTGGCACCCTTTACAACCTGAACCCAACTGCCGTGACCTACAATGGCACCACCTACCCGGGGACGACCAACGACCCGCGTAGTATCGGGATCAATCCCCTGGTTCAGCAGATATGGAACACGTACGAACCACAGTCGAATGCCAACTGCACTCAGAGCCTCTGCGACCACCCTCTCGTCGGGACCAATTCGAACATTCAGGGCTTCTCGGCCAACCTGGCTCAGCCAACGACCAGCAAGTTCGCAGTTGGGCGAGTCGACCACGACTTTTCGTCCAAGTGGCACTTGATGTCAAGCTATCGTTGGTTCAAGCTGAAGGCTGCCGCGGATGCTCAGGTTGATATCGGCGGCTTCTTCCCCGGAGACAAGCTCGGGACCCCGGCTGCTCAGTCCAGCCTTCCGCAGCAAGCTTTTTTGTGGTCGGCGGGGTTGACCACCAACATCAGCAGCAACACCACCAACGATTTCCACTACAGCTTCCTGCGTAACTACTGGAAATGGAACCGGACGGGAGAGACCCCGCAGACGCCTACGCTGGCCGGAGCGCTCGAGTTCTACAGCGGCCAGAGCCAAACTCAGGATCTTGGCCCTTACAACGTGAACACGCAGCAAACCCGCAACCGTTTCTGGGATGGACACGATCAGTTCTTTCGAGATGATATTTCCACATTAAAAGGCAACCACCTGTTCCAGTTTGGCGGGGCCTATCAGCACAATTGGGACTACCATCAACGCACCGATAACGGTGGGGGTATCAACAACCAGATCGTCTATGAGCTGGGCAACCAAACTGCCGGATCGGGACTCGCGTCAGACATACCACTTTGCTCACAACCGGGCGTCTCCATTACCAACTGCAGCTCCCTTAGCGCGGCGGCCTTGGGCATCGTTTCCATCGCGCAGGTCGCCTATACCCGCTCCGGTGCAAATCTGGCCCTGAATCCTGTCGGGTCCCCGGCCTTCGACAAGAGCACGATCCCTTTCTACAACGTCTATTTCACCGACACCTGGCACATGAAGCCGACGTTCACCCTGACTTACGGACTGGGCTGGACGCTGGAGATGCCGCCGGTTGAACAGAATGGCAAGCAGGTGGAACTGGTGGACTCGTCAGACCAGCCAATTTCAGGTGCAGCCTACCTGGCGACTCGGAAGCGCGAGGCGCTGCTGGGCCAAAACTACAATCCAGAAATCGGTTTTGCCCTGGTGGGCAATACCAGCAATGGACTGAAGTATCCCTATAACCCGTTTTACGGCGAATTCAGCCCGCGGATCGCCGCTGCCTGGAGTCCTCGCTTCGACAGTAATTCCTTTGCCGGCAAGATCTTCGGCCACGAAGATACGGTCATTCGCGCCGGCTATGGCCGCATCTTCGGCCGCTTGAACGGTGTGGGTCTGGTGCTGGTGCCGTTGCTGGGACCAGGCCTCCTCCAGCCCGTGCAGTGCCGCACTGGCCTCAGCAACGGCACCTGCGGCGCCACTGGGTCCAATACGGCTTCCACTGCCTTCCGCATTGGCGTGGATGGCCTGACTGCACCACTCCAGCAGGCCTCGGCCACGCTGCCTCAACCGTACTTTCCCGGAGTCAACGGCATTTCAGCCGCCACCGCCTCGGTTTTGGATCCGAATTTCCGGCCCAACCAGGTTGATTCGTTCGATCTGACCATTCAGCGCCAGTTGTCCCGCAAGGTCACACTGGAACTCGGCTACATTGGGCGCAGGATTACCAACGAGTACCAGCCCATCAACCTTAACGCTGTGCCCTACATGATGACACAGGGCGGGCAGCAGTTCGCCAATGCCTATAAGAATGTGGTGTTGCAATTGTGCGGTGGCATTGCTGGACTCGCTGGGGGCGGTTGCAATGGCGATGGTGCTGGCCATCCCCTCCCGGCCAACAGCATCACGCCGCAACCGTTCTTCGAGAAGGCGATGAACCCTGCATACTGTGCCGGGGCTACTAGTTGCACCGCCGCCGTGGTGACGAACGAACTCCCAAACTTGACTACGGCTCAAGTCTGGTCTATGTGGAGCGACCTGGACGGTGCCGTCGGCTGCCCCAGTTGCCCCAACGGACAAGGCTTCATCTTCGGGACCACCATGATGAACAATGCCAACCCAGCCTTTGGGGCTGGCGTCACCCCCCAGATGACGGCGGGCCCCGCTGTTAATGGCAGCTATGGCTTCGGAAACTACAATGGTGGTTTCGTCTCCGTCAAGATGGCCGACTGGAGGGGATTGACGCTGCAGTCCAACTTCACTTATTCCAAGTCTTTGGGCACTGGAGCTGTCACCCAGTCCAGCAGCTCAATTACTCCCGACGATGCCTTCAATTTGAAGACGACGTACGGGTACCAGAATTTTAACCGCAAGTTCGTTTACAACTTCTTCTTCGTGTACCAGCCGCCCTTCTATAAGGGGCAGTCAGGACTCTTGGGACGGGCGCTGGGCGGCTGGACGTTCTCGTCCGTATTCACTGCTGGCAGCGGCTCGCCGGTCGAGCTTTTTACCTCAACCGGAGATGGTCAGGAGTATGGCTCGGGGGATAACAGCAACTACTTTAGCAATGCAAACGCCATACAGATTGCACCCATCAAAAGCGGTCACGCTTACTCCCAACCAGGCAATTTCCCCAACATTTTCGCGGCCGGCCCGGCCGCGATTAACGACTTCCGTAACCCGATTCTGGGTTTGGATATCAGGGACGGCGGCAATGGCAATCTCATTGGCCTGCCCTACTGGAATATGGACCTCAGCGTCAGGAAGAATGTCAGAGTGGCGGAAAGCGTTAGCTTGGAATTTCAAGGTGTCTTCGCTAATGTTTTCAACCATAATCAGTGGCTGGACCCGGTGGGCATTTTCGGATCTGGGCTCTTCAGCGGGTCAGGGCCAGGTGGTTTCGGTACGCTTAGCGGGGGCTCGGCACAGGAAGAACCAGGAGGCAACCGCCAGATCGAGGTGGGTGTTCGCGTTCGCTTCTAACTCGAACCAAACCGATCATAACGCGTCACTTCCGGCCGCACCGTTCAGGTGCGGCCTTTCGTTTCCCGTCGAGCGCTTGTCGAGTCTGAGATCGTCTGCTATCAGCAAGAACACAAACCGCATGCCCCTCGACTCCGAATTTTGGAACGCCTAAGAATTCTTGTCGATTACGCGCTGCAGAGCAGCGCGGTAGCCGCGGCTACAGGACAGTTCCTTGCCAGTCTTCAGCACCACGATATACTCGCCGCTGTTGACCGGTATCAATTCCTTGATCTTCCGGACGTTCACGATGGTCGAGCGGTGAATGCGGATGAAATGGTTCGGATTCAGCCGTTCCGAGGTCCGGCTGATCGCCTCCCGAAAGAGATACGACTCCTTGCCCACGTTCAAACGTACGTAATTGGCCGCAGCTTCCACCCAGTCGATCTCGTCCAGGTTCAGGAATATAACCCGTCCCTTTGCCTTAATCACCAAGCGGCCGTCCGGCTCGGACCCCGAGGGAACCTCCGACCTCACCCGGGATAGAAGATCCAGAATGCGATGCGTGATCTCGCGATCCCCCGACTTGCGCAACTCAGACCGGGCTCTCTCGATGGCGTGATGGAGCCGCTCCTGGTCGAAAGGCTTTAGCAGGTAGTCAAGAGCGTGTGCTTCAAAGGCGCGAATCGCATATTGATCGTAAGCCGAGGTGAAGATGACCACCGGCATCTGTGCGGGTGAGATTTCGCCCAAGACCTGAAACCCGTCCAGGTCGGGCATTTGAATATCGAGCAGAAGCAGATCTGGAAGGTGGGCATGGATGGCCGATACAGTTTGCCTGCCATCTTCGCATTCGGCCACAACTTGGACTTCTGGTTCCGAATCCAACAGAATGCGCAGCTTCTTGCGGGCAAGCCGCTCATCATCTGCAATGATGGCGCGAACCGGAGCGCCTGTGGTTTGGCCTGGCGTCGCCGTTGCAGGGTCAGGGGTCATGGCGCAAATGCAAACGCTGTTATTTGTCTGACAGTAGGATAGACGCGACCGCTTGAGAATGGTTTGCCTGAAGGGAGAGTGCACCTGCCACACTCCATCCCCTGGAATCGCTATCTCGTCCCTGAAACAACGCTATTCGTACTGCCAACAAGGGTGTTACTCCCACGCCGAAATAACCGTCATCCCATGGCATCCGTGCTTCTTCGGGGAGGCTCATAAATAGATTTCTAAACGAATGGATTCTCATTTCGGGTCGATCTGCGCACCCTCAATGGTGCTTGTCAGGATACTTCTTTCTCAGCCTCCCCAGCACGTGCAGTCGATCGCCAAGCCCGCAAGCCTTCCTCGGTCAGCAACTCCTCAGCCTCCCCATAGGCCACAAGACGCTTCAATATCATTCTCAGCACATTTGCTGGTTGTCGTTGACCAGCCCAAGCAACCGGAGATTCCTCTTGAAGCTGTTCCAAGATCTGGTGGAGGGTCCGTGGCTCGGACACGTCCCTCAATAGTTGGCGGCAGAGATCGGTGAGTCCGGGATGGGTACGGAGTCGGCGAGCGGATTGAAGCGACAGAAGATCCTGCAGTTCTTCATCGATCACCCCGGATCCGAAAAGGTCAGCCAGGCCGACGACAATTTTCTTGACCATTCCGATGCGTTTCAAGATCGCGGCTCGCTCCAGCTCGAGAACTCGCAATTGACTTTGCAGCTGGCCGATAACAGGCTCCAGCCCTTCATGCTTCAGCGCCTGCACGGAATGAGATTCTGTAACGGTCCCTTCGCGGCGTGTCGGTTCGTTCGTTGGCATGACGTGTATTGCACTGAGCCGTTCGCGCGTGAGCAGATTTGATTGTTATCACTTTCTAACTCTGACACATTGGTTTTGGGATGAATGCCTGACGCTTTCCAACAAATGGACGCTCTCGCGGGATAAACAATTCGGGAGCAATTTACTGAATGGAACGCATTAGTTGTGGCGGATTTTCGGCGGGAGATCTCGAGCGTTAGCGCACGCAGCACACAAAAACCTATCCAGGCCCAACCAGAACGAACCGTCAGTTCAGGGCTAATCGCAAGGCGGGCAAGCAACTGCAAGAAAAGACTGGAGGCGCGGGTCGGAATCGAACCGACGCATAAAGGTTTTGCAGACCTCTCCCTTACCACTTGGGTACCGCGCCCCTGCTAAATACGTTAGCGTTCCGTGCGGAAAAAGTCTACTCAAGCTCGGGGAAGAGAACCACGGACAGGTGAACTGCACCGGCTCCGAAGGGCTTTAGCTGAAATCCAACTTCCGGGCCGGGCGCACATTCAGCCTCCCCTGCCAGGACGGTCACAGTTCCCGAAAAGGTAGGCCTAAAAATATCTGGAGCGGGAGACGGGGGTCGAACCCGCGACATCGACCTTGGCAAGGTCGCGCTCTACCACTGAGCTACTCCCGCTCTGGCCCTCATTTTACACGATTTGCCTTTCAAGGCCACCCGAGCGAGCCACATTTCGGTAGCCTATTGCGACTCCTGGCAGCCGATGTCCGCGCCTCAGATAGTTACCCGGTACCATCCTGGCTGCGTAGCGGAAGATCGCCTGCTGCGTTGCCTTTGGGTTCGCGGTCAATGCTGGTCACCGCAGCCGTCTTCATTCTGGCCAGCATCTCATAAAGCGTGCCGCGTCCGATACCCAGGGCCTCCGCTGCCCGCAATTTGTTGCCCCCGACGCGCTGCAATACGTCCACAACGTGGCGCTGCTCAACCTGTTCCAGAGTAAGAATGCCATCTTCGTTCCCAACCAGGTTATTACCAACCGAAGGGCCGGCCTCGCGCCTTAATGGCCCCGGGAGATCGTCGATATCGATGACGTTTCCTTCCACCATCATGCAGGCGTTGCCGATCACGTTTTCCAGTTCGCGCACGTTTCCGGGCCAGGAATGGCGGGCCAGGCGAGCCTGAGCACGACGCGTGATGCCTTGAATCTCCTTGCCATACTGGGTTGCAAACTTCGAAACCAGGTAGCGCTGCAGGAGGGCTAAGTCCTCTTTTCGATCAGCAAGAGGGGGAAGCACGACTTCGACCATGGACAGCCGGTAGTACAGGTCTTCGCGAAAAGCGCCCTTTGCCATCTGGCTCTTGAGGTCACGATTCGTCGCTGCAATCACTCGTACATTTACCATCTGTGGTACCGGCGAACCGACGCGCTGCACCTCCTGGTTTTGCAGAACCCGCAGGAGCTTAGCCTGGGCGGGCATGGGTAGTTCGCCAATTTCATCCAGGAATACCGCGCCGCCATCGGCGTATTCGAAGACACCAACCTTGTCCCGGAGCGCACCGGTAAAGGCTCCCTTCACATAGCCAAACAACTCGCTCTCCAGCAGAGTCTCCACCAGAGCTGAGCAGTTGACGACGGCAAAAGGCCCGGCGGATGCGGGACTCAGGCGATGCAGCGCACGCGCAACCAACTCTTTGCCCGTCCCCGTTCCGCCGGTAACAAGTATCGTCTTGAAGTGGGGAGACACGCGGCGGATCCTGGCGAAGACTTCAAGCATGAGCGGGCTTCGGCCAATCATGCCCTCAAACTCATAAACGTCCAGCAACTCGCGATCGAGTTCGGCCGTTCTCTCCCGCCGCCGCGCCTCTGCCTGGATGCTGCTGACACGGGCTCGCAGCTTCTCCAAATCCAGAGGTTTAATCAGATAGTCGGTCGCACCTTTTTGGATGGCTTCGACTGCCGACTCCGTGGAGTAGTGGGCCGTGATCAGGATCACTTCCACCGCCGCATCCGCAGCTACGATGGCTTCCAGCACCTGCATTCCGCTGATCTTCGGCATCACGAGGTCGACAAGGACGATCAGCGGGTGAGTCTGACGGAAAAGCTCGAGACCGGCTTCTGGATCGCTCGCCGTCAGGATCTCAAGCTGGTCCGAAGCAAGTGCATCCTGCACCAGCCGAAGAGTTTCGGGATTGTCATCGATGACTAGTAACTTGAGGCGTGCATTCTGAATCTGGGCCATGAGGCACTTCCATCTTGACCAGAAATCTCTCCAGGGTTTTTTCTGTACTTCGAACCAGTTTTTACCAGAGACGCAGCATCGGAGGGGACGCTGATCCATCCCAGGAGAGGCAGTGTAGTATCAGCCCCCCAATTCTAGCAGTCTGGTGGCTTCCGGCAGCCTCAATTCTCGCGGGTGGCGCGGGCTTGCTCAAAATCCGCCAAACTGAAATAATGCGACGGCTTGCTCACGTCGGAGTGTGAGAAGCTCACAGTTTGGGGCGAATACCGAATCAGTTTGATAGGACAATCGGGCGCCGTGTCGTAGAAAAAGGCCCGAAATCCAGAGTGAAGGCCGGCCAAGCCAACAGGCTTGGGCGGTTCGGGCTGCGAGAACGAGGGGGGCACCTGTCCTGGGCGGGTCTCCTGCGGTACGGATTTGTGCCACGCTGTGAGGCTCATGGCTGGGACGGGTATGGTGTTGTCCGGATTAACAGCCAGTCGCGGTTCTAGCCTCGCGCTTCTGGTCGCGTTGACCATCGTGGTCCGCGGCACACGCAGGACAGTCGTGGCGGTGCGGGCGTTATTTTGTGTGCGCACCGTCCGAGAGAAGATCCGCTTCGCGCAAGCCTCAGGAATCTGTGTTGCACTGTTGTTCCTCCTACTGTTCCCCAATCATCCCTTGTTGGGATCGAGCGTCAAGCAGCCGAAGCGCGTTCTGATCCTTTATTCATTCGATAAGGAACAGGGCATCTATGCTGGCCTCGATGAATCTCTGCGTTCTACTCTGAGGGTTCGGTTGCCCGATCGAGTCGAGTTCTACTCGGAGTACCTCGATCTGGTGCGGTTTCCCGATCCTGGCCACGCGGAGAATCTGGTCAAATCGCTGCGACTGCGACTCGCAGAAAAAAAACCAGATCTGATCATCCCGGTATCTTACGCAGCTCTGAATTTTCTTCTCAACAGCGGGAAGAGCCTTTTTCCCGAAACCCCGGTTGTCGCGCTCTTCAATGAGCGCAGGACCGCGGACGTGAAGCGTCGGATTGAAAGACTTCCGCTCATCACCGGAGTGAAAGGCAAAGATGAGCCGGGACCCACGGTGGATCTGGCTCTACAGCTTCAGCCCGACACGCAGAGGATCGCCGTGGTCGTGGGGAACTCTCCGCTTGAAAAATTCTGGCTGGAGCAATTGCGAGCCGACTTCGCCACCTATGAAGGAAGGATCGCATTTACCTACCTGACAGACTTGCCAATGGACGGACTCCTGAAGCAAGTGAGGGACCTGCCGCCGCACACCATCATCCTTTATACGTTTTTTTTTCAAGACGCCAGCGGGCAATTCTTCCTTCCTGAGGAAGCGCTTGATTTGATTGCGAAGGCCAGTCATGTCCCGGTCTACGGCATTTATCTTCCCTACTTGGGACATGGGGTTGTCGGCGGGCGCATGGAGGATCCCCGGAAAACAGGGACTGCGATTGCAGATGTTGCGGTACGTGTGCTCAGCGGCGAGAAGCCGGCGGACATCCCCATGGTAGTCGACTCGTCGAACCGGGATACCGTGGATTGGCGTCAGTTGAATCGCTGGGGAATCAGCGAGAGGCGAGTGCCGCTGGGCAGCGTAGTGTTGTTCAAGGAACCCTCGATCTGGGACCGCTACCGGCCCTACATCAGCGGATTGCTCTTGGTCCTCATTGTCGAGGCATTCCTCATTCTGGGACTGTTGATGCAACGACAGCAACGCAGACGGTCGGAGAAACGACTCAAGAGCGAGAAGGCGTTCTCGGATGCGGTCATCGAAAGCCTGCCAGGGATCTTCCTTATGCAGGACGAAACGTTCAAGAATGTGCGCTGGAACAGGAACGCGGAGAAGATCGCCCGATATCATCCTGCCGAGGTACAGCCACTGGGCAATGTCGCTGAGGGAGACAAGGATGTAGCTCGCCAAGCAAGCCGGGAGGCCTTTGAAAAGGGGACTGCCCAGCGCGACCTTGAGTTGTTGGGGCAGGGGGACGCTACTCACCATTACCACATCAACGCACACCGAGTGCAGCTCGAAGGCAAGCCGTACATTGTCGCCGTGGGGATCGACATTTCCGGGCGCAAGCGAGGGGAAGAAGAGCTTCGGCTCAGTGAAGCGCGTTTTTCCAGCGCGTTTGAGTACGCACCGATCGGCATGGGATTGGTTGCACCTGACGGCCGCTTCATCAAGGTAAACCGGGCGCTGTCCGACATGTTGGGTTATGCTGCCGAGGAGTTGCAGGCAAAATCGGTTCAGGAGATTACTCATCCCGATGACTGGGAATCCGACCTGAGCCAGGTACGGCGGATGCTGGCAGGGGAAATCCGTTCCTATCAGATGGAAAAGCGCAACCTCCACAAGTCTGGGCGGGTAGTGTGGATCTGGTTGAGTGTTTCTGTGGTTCGGGACAGCGAAGGCCGTCCGCTGTACTTCATTTCACAGATTCAAGACATCACCGAACGCAAACGTGCCGAGGAGGAACTCCGGCAGGCTGAGGAGCGATTCGCCAAGGCGTTCCAGAGCAGTCCGGAGGGATGCACCATCACCACGTTGAGCGAGCCGCGCTTCATCGAGGCCAACGATGCGTTTCTTCGAATGATGGGGTACGAGCGTTCCGAGGTCATCGGCACAGCCGTTGAGGGACTGAGGATCTGGCCGGACCCGGAAGAGCGCGCGTCGCTGATAAAGAAAATTCTCGACGGCGCGACGATCAGGGAAGAACATGTGAAGTTCCGGACGAAGTCGGGAAAAATTCTCCAGGTCCGCATATCGGCTGACATCGTCCACCTTCAAAACGAGCCCTGTCTGTTGGGTCTGGCACGGGATGTCACGGAACAGAATCTTCTTGAAGAGCAGTTTCGCCAGGCCCAGAAGATGGAAGCAGTGGGAAGGCTGGCAGGTGGCATCGCGCACGATTTTAATAATCTCCTTGGCGTCATCATAGGTTATAGCGAACTCGTTAGTTCGGGTCTGGCTGCAGATTCCGTTTTGCACAAAAGGGTCGAAGCGATCAAACAGGCCGGTCAACGTGCCGCCGCATTGACTACTCAATTGCTCGCGCTCGGGCGCAAGCAGACGCTGCAGCCCCGAGTAGTGAACTTGAATTCCGTCGTGACGGAGACCGAAAAACTCCTGCGGCCGCTGCTGGGTGAAGACATCGAGCGTACGGTGGTTCTAGACCCCAAACTGGGACGAGTGAAAGCCGACGCCGGGCAGATTGTCCAGGTGATCATGAATCTGGCGGTCAACGCTCGCGACGCCATGCCCAACGGCGGCAAGGTGATCATCGAGACCGCGAATGCGGTGGTTGATGAGGGGCTGATTTGTGAAGGCAATCCGGTGCAGCCGGGCCTCTATGTCACGCTGGCAGTTGGGGACTCGGGCACTGGCATGGATGAGGAAACCAAGGCCCGCATCTTCGAGCCGTTCTACACCACCAAGCCCGCTGGCAAGGGGACCGGCCTCGGACTCGCCACGGTCTATAGCATTGTGGAGCAAAACGGCGGGTGCATTTTTGTGGATACTGGCCTCGGTAGCGGAACGACCTTCAAGATCTACTTACCCCGAGTGGATGCGGTGGCGGAAACGCCGGCCGTGGTGCAGGCTGCACCGGCAAAGCCAGAGCGAGCGTCGGAAACTGTCCTCCTGGTGGAAGATGAGCTGGGATTGCGCACGGTTGTCGATGAGAGTCTACGGCAGGAAGGCTACAGAGTGTTGCTTGCGGCGAATGGCATGGATGCCCTCGAGGTGGCAGCGCAGCACGAAGGCCCCATCCAACTGTTGATCACGGACGTGATCATGCCCTTTGTGAGCGGTCCGGAGTTGGCCCAGTCTCTACGAACGCTACGGCCAGAGACGCGCGTGCTCTACATATCCGGATACACTGCCGATAAATTTGCCGACCATCCCAAGGTGGATCCCGACTTGGCCCTTCTGCAGAAGCCGTTCAAACTGGTTGACCTTGCGCAGAAGGTGCGTGATCTGCTGAATGAGAGAGCAGAGCGGCCGTCTCCGCGAAGCATTCAGTAGTCAAGGCTCGATTGGCGTTTCGCAGTCCGTCGAAAGGGCATGGCCTCGTGTGGTGTAGGCGCTCTTCTCGTCTGTCCGGCTTCATGACATAGTGTCCGATTCGAGAACAGTTCCCGCTGTTTGCCGGTTTTCACGGCGGCGTCACAACTCACCCTAATTCATGCGGATACATTAGATCGACATTAAGGTCCCCTAATTGCTTTGTAACTCCCCGGATCGGAGGGCGCAATGGAATACGAAACGTGTGAGGCGAAACCAGTACCGTTAGAGAATGAAGCGCAGGTTTTGATTGCTGAAGACGACATTCCGCTCGCGCACTTCCTAAAGCGCGGGCTGCAAAATGACAAATACGCGGTAGACATTGTCCATGACGGGCAGACCGCCCTCGAAGCGGTTGGCAAAACCCATTACAGCCTCCTGATTCTCGACCTGAACCTCCCCAAACTGGATGGCATGGCGCTTCTAAGGCAAGTTCGCCCCGCGATGCCCAGTTTGCCGGTATTGGTGCTTACCGGTCGAAACCGGCTTGACGACCTGGTCACGGCTCTGGATGGCGGGGCCGACGACTGCCTGATCAAACCCTTCTCATTCCATGAGCTAACTGCGAGGATTCGAGCGCTTCTTCGGCGCAACGGAAAACCTTCGGGAGATATTCTCCGGGTTGGCGATCTTGTTCTAAACCGACCGGAGTTTCGGGTCGAACGGGGTGGGAGAAAGATTGACCTGACGGCTAAAGAGTTCGCGCTCCTGGAATACCTGATGATGAACGCCCGGCGGCCGGTCAACCGGACGATGATTATGGAAAACGTGTGGAAGGCTCGTTACGATGCCAGGACCAATCTCGTGGATGTCTACATTAAGTACGTTCGAGACAAAGTAGAGACAGTCGATTCTGCCAGGTTAATTCGCACCGTGCGCGGTGTGGGATACGTTCTCACGGACAACTAGAAAGGGATACTAAATGCTATCCGATTCAAGGAGCGGCGTGGCAGTCGTGTCACTTGATCAAGAGATCGCAGGCGCCGTCTCGCGCGGACTACACCAAGCAACGCAGCCTCTAACAGTCCTCCAGGGAATGCCGCACCTTGTCCGTATCAGTGTCCGTGTCAGTGTCAGTGCACCGACCACTGCGGATCTTCCTCCGGCTTCACGACGTGGCCGTCGCGCATGTGGATGATGCGGTCTCCGTATTTGGCGGCCTCAGGATTGTGCGTGATCATCAACACCGTCTGTCCCAACTCCTGGTTGGATTGCCGCAGCATACGCAAAACGATGTTTGAGTTCTCGGTGTCCAGATTTCCCGTGGGTTCGTCCGCAAGAACCACGGCCGGCTTGTTGATCAGGGCGCGAGCCAGGGCAACGCGCTGTTGCTCGCCACCCGAGAGTTCGGACGGGCGATGGTTGAGCCGCTTGCTTAGTCCCAATAACTCACAAATGCGTAGGAAGAATGCGGGGTCGCGGTTCCCGTTGCCGGAGATTTCCTGCGCGATGGCAATGTTAGAACGCGCGTCGAGCGTGGGCAGCAGGTTGAACTTCTGAAATACGAAGCCGATTTTGCGCTTTCGCATGCGGGTGCGCTCGGCATCGGAGAGGGTCGCGAAGTCGTCGCCATCGAGAATTACCTTGCCCGAATCGGCGCGGGTCAGTCCGCCCAGTAAGTAAAACAATGTGGACTTGCCGCTGCCCGAAGGCCCGACCACGGTGACGAATTCTCCTTTTTGCACGCTAAAGGAGATGCCACGGAGCGCGGGCACGTCGATCTTTCCCACGCGATAAGTCTTATGTAAATCAATGGCTTCGATGAATGCGCCCATGCCAGATTCGATCTTACACGATGGCTGGAGCAATCAACCGCCGAGTTCGCAGAGGCCGCCGAGAACCGCGAGTCAGAAAAATCCCAAGAAATTTCTCGGCGTTTCTCGGCGTACTCTGCGGTGAAGAGCTTTGGACTGATTGAAGCGCTGTCAGGCGGCTCCCTGGCGGTGCGAGAATTGCGGAGGCCGCTCCTGCATTCGTTTTGGGCCACGCCTGCGCACCAACAGCAGGCGGATTCGCTCCAGCAGGTCGGCGGGCGCGTACATTCCCCGGGCGAGGAATACATCGGCTTGCGATTCATGATCGTAAATGCGGACCTTGCTCGAGATGAGGATGGCCGGAGTGTGGGGCGACAGATTCTTGATGGCCGCGATCAACTGCGGACCGTCCAGTCCGGGCATGGCCATGTCGGTGACCACGAGATCGATGCCGCCTTGCTTGAAGCGATCCAGCGCCTCTTCTCCACGGGAATAACTCGCGACGCGGTAGCCGCGGGTCTCGAGCATGATTTTGCGGTAGGAAAGAGACTGCTCGTTGTCGTCAACACAAAGGATGGTGCGCTTGGGTTTCATTCACCGCCTGTATCCGCCTGTTCCCGGGTGTGACCGGAAGTCAACGGAAGTTTTCTCTGTTCGTGAAGGATGAAGAGCGAAGTGATGCTAACGGCAAGCGAGGCGCGCTGTAAAGTAGCGTCGAAGCAAATGGCAGGTTTTGGCCATTGACTTTTTTCAACGTTGAAAAAGGCGCGGTTTTGCGCCGCTTGCGGGTGGCACCTTAGAGGAGTACCTCGCCGCGCATGATTTCAACCGAGTGCCCACCGACGCGCACGTTAACTACCCGGTTATCGCTGCGCTTGCTATCGCTGCTCTTACGATCAAAAGACGCGCGGACAAAAATCCGGCTGGGCCGCTTCATCTCCACACCCTGCTCGATGAGGACGCGCTCATCGGGTTTCGCCACGCCGTGCGCCACCATCCAGGCCGCGGTACAACCCGCGGCCGAGCCCGTCGCCGGGTCCTCGCCGTTGTAGAACAGCATGCGGGCGTGCAGCCGGGCCTCGCGGTCCACGGTTTCCCGGGTGACAAAATAAAAAAACTTTCCAGCGGTCTTGGCCAGATATTCGGCAGCGTGGCTGAGGTCGAGCTGCAGGTTCTGCATCACAGACAGCGACTTCAGTGGCGTCACCGTGAATGCGACTCCGGTGGAAACGGTTTGAACGGGAAGGGAATCGTCGAAGTCTTGCGCTCGCAATCCGGTTGCCCGGGCGACCGCTTCGCGCTCGTGCAGCACTCCGAACGTTGGATCGATCTGCGTCATTTCGCCGAACGGAGGCTGTCCTGCACTGTCCTCGAAATCCACCGGTACTTTGCCGACATTCAACTCAAGCGTGACTTTCTTAGCGCCGCTTTGGCCGCGCAGGGCAAATGCCGTCCCCAGCGTGGGATGGCCGGCGAACGGCAGTTCGTCCTGCACGGTGAAGATGCGGACGCGAACCCCGCGCTCGCGTTCTGTGGCGGCATCGCGGGGCAGGATGAACGTTGTTTCCGAGAGGTTCATTTCCTGGGCGAGCGATTGCATCTCGACGTCAGTCAACCCACGGCCGTCGAGAAACACAGCCAGAGAATTGCCTTCCAGCGGACGCGAAGAGAAAACGTCCCACTGCGCCATCGCCAGACGCCGTAGCGGTTGGCTCATGAACTCTCCCCGGCGGAAGTTGACTACCGGTCAGCCGCACTAACTAACCGCCAACAGACAGATGCGAACGGCGCCTTCTGCGATGCAGAAAGGCTGTCTGGTGATGGGATGGCCCTGGCGAGTGGCGTTTGACAGGCGAGTGCCAGACTTCTATTCTAACGAGGTGTTTTGTCCCTGCACTGCCGGCGGCCTGTGTTGCCTGTGTCGGCTGGCGTGTGGGTAGGAGTATAAGGAGATCTTCCAACCCACCCGCCGCGACACGGGTGGGTTTCGTTTTTTTGTCCGACGCTCACCCGAACTTGAAAGCGTGACGGCTAACCTTCAGGACTTTGATGGAACTGAATTCAGGAGGAGAGGATATGAGTACCGCGATTGCAAGCGAAATCAGCACGGGAATCCCCCGCATCAATGACACTGCTCCCAATTTCACCGCCGAAACCACACAGGGCACGATCAATTTTCACGAATGGATCGGCGACGGTTGGGCGATTTTGTTTTCCCATCCTAAAGATTTCACTCCGGTGTGCACCACAGAGCTTGGCTATATGGCAGGCTTGCAGCCTGAATTCGCCAAGCGCAATACCAAAATCATCGGCCTGAGCGTGGATCCGGTGAGCAGTCACGGCAAGTGGGCCGCCGACATTGAAGAGACTCAGGGCCACAAGGTGAATTACCCGATGATCGGCGATCCGGAACTCAGAATTGCCAAGCTCTACGGCATGCTTCCAGCCGAGAGTGGGAACACTTCTGAGGGCCGAACCGCGGCGGACAATGCCACCGTGCGCACGGTGTTCGTAGTCGGTCCGGACAAGAAGATCAAACTCCAGCTCGCCTATCCCATGAGCACTGGCCGCAATTTCGACGAGGTACTGCGCGTCCTGGACTCGATGCAGCTCACAGCCAGGCACAAAGTGGCCACTCCGGTGAACTGGAAGCAGGGTGACGAGGTCATCATCCTGCCCTCAGTGTCGAACGACGAAGCCCAGCAGAAGTATCCGGGGGGCTGGAAGTCGCCGAAGCCGTATTTGCGAATCGTGCCGCAACCGAAGTAGGTGCCGGCTTTTCTGGAAGCGCATGCGGTCCGGTGATCGTCCCGGTCTTCAAAACCGGCGGGCGGCAGGTTTCCTGTCGCCGGTGGGTTCGACCCCCACTCGCTTCCGCCATTTCGTTTAGAGTACTGACTATGAAAATCGCGAAGGACGTTACCGAACTGATCGGGCAGACTCCGCTGGTGCGGCTCAACAAAGTCACGGGAGGCTGCGTGGCCGAGGTGGTGGCCAAGCTGGAAAGCCAGAATCCCGTGGGCAGCGTAAAGGACCGCATCGGCGTGAGCATGATCACCGAGGCGGAGCGCGCGGGAAAGATTCAGCCGGGGAAGACGGTGCTGATCGAGCCGACGAGCGGGAATACCGGAATCGGCCTGGCTTTTGTGGCTGCCGTCAAAGGGTACAGGCTGATCCTGACGATGCCGGAAACCATGAGCATGGAACGGCGCGTCCTGCTGCTCGCCTTCGGGGCGGAGATTGTTCTTACGCCCGGCCCAAACGGAATGAAGGGCGCCATCGCCAAGGCGCAGGAGTTGCTGGCGAATACTCCTAACAGTTACATGCTGCAGCAGTTCGACAATGCTGCCAACCCCAAGATTCATTTCGAGACTACGGGGCCCGAGATTTGGAATGATACTGACGGACGCGTGGACATCCTGATCTCTGGCGTTGGCACGGGCGGGACGATCACTGGCGTTTGCCAGTACATCAAGCCTCGGAAGCCATCTTTCAAGGCCGTTGCCGTCGAGCCGGCGGACAGTCCAGTGCTCTCCGGCGGCAAGCCTTCGCCGCACAAAATTCAGGGAATCGGCGCCGGCTTTGTTCCCAGCATCCTGCGCCGGGATTACATCGACGAGGTTATTACGGTTACGAACGATGAAGCGATTCGCATGGCGCGACGGCTTCCTCTCGAAGAAGGTCTTTTTGTCGGGATTTCTTCCGGGGCTGCCGTGGTCGCTGCTCTGCAAGTGGCGCGCCGGTCAGAGAATGCGGGAAAGCTGATCGTAGTGGTACTGCCGTCGTTCGGAGAACGCTACTTGAGCACCATCTTGTTCGAGGAGCTTCGCAACCGGGCGCAGCAGATTCCTACATCGACGCTCCCAGCCTGATCCATGCTGGCGCTGATGACTGGCTAGTCCGGGGGGACTTGTCTCCTGGAGCGGCAGCGACCGCGCCATCCCGTGCTCCTGAGGCTGATCCTGCCTAGTCGACCTGCCTGTGGAAATCTGTCTACACCGCCAATTTTTCGGAATTCCCCAAAAACCCGCGGGTGTAGAATAACTTTTCGATAGCCCAGCCGAGGGCCCAGTTGTGCGCGGCGGAGGGTTTGCTGTCCGCCGCTTTGATTTTGTTGTGGACTTGCCACGCTGGCGGAGCTTCTCAGGTATACTTCTCCACTCTGAGCGACGAGGCTTGTAGAACAAGGTTTGTGGACGTCGGGCGCATGCGGATGCGCGGTACAGACTGTCGCAATTGGCATTACAATAGCGAGGGACGATCATTATGGCAATGAACAATTCATCCAGCGAAGAGCCGCGTCCTGCGGCCATCGAAAAGAAGCCTTACGAGAAGCCGGGCTTTCGCTACGAACAGGTCTTCGTGACCTCGGCCCTTTCTTGCGGCAAGGTCGACCCCACGCAAGGCAACTGCACGCATAATCTCTCAGCTTCGTGAGGCAGAGCGAGGGCGCCATGTCGGATGGTGGAAGCGCCGTGAAATGCGAACTGGCGGCGGAAGTTCTGCGCTCGTTCGGTGCACTTCGCTTCGCCGCGACGGGTTGGAGCATGCTTCCCTCTGTCTGGCCCGGAGACACGTTGGTGGTCGAGAGCGTCAGCCACGATCACATCCACATAGGAGACGTTGTGCTGGTCGGGCGGGAGGGCAGGCTGTGCGCCCATCGCGTGGTCTCCAAGGCAGGTTCCGGGAATCCTCACTGGGTGACTCAGGGCGATGCCATGCCCGCGCCCGATCGGCCGGTGAACGAGAATGAATTATTGGGCCGGGTCGCTTACCTGATCCGGGCCGGAAAGCTAATTGCAGTGCCGAAAGAGCTGAATGTTGTCGAACGGCTGACATCAAAGATTGTCCGGCGTTCTCTGCCTGCGGCACGCGCACTCGTTTATCTGCATCGCGTGGTTCGTACTCTAGAGAAATCGGCTCCAGAGAAATCGGTTCCAGAGAAATCGGTTCTAGAGAAATCGGTTCTTCCGTGCCAGGGCTAGCCACACAAGTCGAGCGTTACAGCGTGGTGATCGCGATCGGCGGTGTCCCCGTCAGGGTGAACACGACCGATGTGGACTTTCTCGAAGTGCTGCAAGATCGCTATGCCGGCTTCGTGACTTCGGAGGCGGAGGCTGAATTCGATTTCGACGTCGATCTGGCGCCACCCGCAGTCGCCGATCCCGAAGCGGACGTGAGCGTCACGCATCACTCTGGCCGGTGGTTGATGGAGCGTGGCGATTTCCGCGCCGAGTGGGAGCCTGCTAAGCGCCGCGGTCGGATCCGCCAGAGCGCAAACCCCTACTCGATCGACGCCGTTCTGCGCATCGTGCACACCCTGGTGCTTGCCAGGCAGGGTGGATTTCTTTTGCACTCCGCCAGCGCCATTCGCAACGGAAAGGCCTTTCTGTTCGCCGGTGTTTCGGGAGCTGGGAAGACCACGATCTCCCGCCTCGCGCCCCCAGACGCCACGCTTCTGACCGACGAGATTTCTTACGTTCGCAAGCTGGGCGAGGATTACGTTGCGTTCGGCACTCCCTTTACCGGCGAACTGGCGAAGCTGGGCGAGAACACGTCGGCGCCGGTGGCCGCGCTTTATCTGCTGGCTCAAGGTCCCGAGAATCGCATCGAGCCGGTGGCCACGGCCGACGCCGGACGCGAACTTCTGGCCAACATGCTCTTCTTTGCCGAGGATCAGGAATTGGTTCACTGTGCATTTCAGGCTGCATGCGACTTCGTCCATCGCGTGCCGGTTTACCGGCTTACCTTCATGCCGGATGCGCGCGTCTGGGAGATGATCGGATGAGGTTGAATTTGAGGTTGAATCAAAGATGAATAGGAAACTCTACGTCGCGCGTAGTCCGCGCATTGCAGCCCGCATGCTGGGTGAAGAAATGCTGGTCATGTCGGGTCAGGGTTCGACGCTGTTCACGCTGAACCCGACCGCGACCATTCTCTGGCAGGCTGCCGACGGCGCCACGCCGCTCGATGAAATCGTCGAGCGCCGGATCTGCTCCGAGTTTGAAGTGAAGCCCGAGGATGCGATCAGGGATGCCGAAGCGCTGGCCGAGGATTTGGCCAAGCATGGCATCCTGCTGATCTCGGAGCAACCGATCTCGAAGCAACCGATCTCAGAGGAACCGATCACGAGGCCGAACCCGCCTGTAAAGGAGCAACAACACAGATGAGCGCCTTAATGCAGGAAATGAGCAACCGGGCGCTGCGGCTGGGCGTTCCTTTCAGCGTGCAACTCGACCTCACTTACCGCTGCAATGAGCAGTGCATTCACTGCTACCTCGATCACGACGATCACGGTGAGATGACCACGACCGAAATCAAGCACCTGCTCAAGGAGATGGCCGAGGCCGGTGTGTTTATCCTGACCCTGAGCGGCGGTGAGATTTTCATGCGCAAGGACTTCTTCGAGATTCTGGAGTACGCGCGCGCCCTTGCCTTCTGCATTAAGCTCAAGACCAATGCCGTTCTGATCCGCGAAGCGCAAGCGGCGCGCCTCCGCGATCTCGGCGTCGAATCGATTCAGATCAGCATTTATTCGCACCGGCCCGAAGTACACGACGCGATCACCAAGGTTCCAGGCTCGCTGCGGCGGTCGATCAATGCCATCCGCTTCCTTCGAGCGCAGGGCCTGAAGGTGATTGTCGGCAACGTGTTGATGACTCAGAACATGCAGGACTATCACGGCGTCCGGGCGCTGGCGGAGGAAATCGACGCCAGATACACGCTGGACCCGACCATCACACCGAAAATGGATGGCGACCGCTCCATCCTCGACTTGAATGCGGGCGAGTCCGAACTGCGCCGCCTGTTCCGGGACGAAGCCTTCGTCGGCAACGCCGACGAGTTCTGCGCCCCGCCGCCCTCACCCGATGAAAACAGCATGGCATCTTTGCCGTGCAGCGCCGGTCACACCGCCTGCTACGTTTCTCCCTACGGCGAGTTTTATCCTTGCGTGCAATTTCCTTTGTCTTGCGGCAACGTCCGGCAGCAGCGTTTCATCGACATCTGGCGCGACTCCGAGCAATTGAAGGAGGTCCGCTCGATTCGCCTGCGCGATCTTTCGAGTTGCTCGCAGTGCGCGCATGGCTCGACCTGCACTCGTTGTCCGGGTCTGGCGTTCATGGAGGGAAACATGCGTGGCCCCTCTACCGCGGACTGCGAGAAATCCTTTGCCCGGACCGGCATTCCATCGAAGAATCTGCTGGCGAAAAAAGAGAAGGCCTCCCCGCCGCGCCTGGTGCAAATCCAGATCGTGCCTGCGATCACAGGGAGCAGATTATCCGGCATGGGCTCCTCAGCCAGCGCGGCAGGGGTATAGAACCCGCGAGACAAGATGCCGTCCCTGCCAACGTGGCGACTGGCGCATGTCGTCATTTCACCAGCTCAATGAGCGATATCGCCTGATTTCAGCAACGGAGGTTATCGGTTTCGGAGTAAAATCCGGGCGTGCAGTGGTTTATCTCCATCATCGTTGGGGTTGCCGTTGGACTTGCTTGGCTGGCAATTTGGGCTCTTTCCGTTCGTGCGTTCGGTATTGCAGTCTTTAGCCGACAGGCCGAGGACCGCATCCGTAGGCGGGAACGCATAAAGCAGATGGGTAAGCTGCGGTACATCCTGATCTACGGAGTGCTTGGTTTTGGAATTACATTTGGATTGGCACTTACCGCTGCCGACTTCATAGGGCACATCTCTCACGGCTGGGTCGCCGAGATCGGAAAATTCGTATTTCTCTCTACGATCTTTGGCTGGATACGGGGTGCTAGGGGTTGGAGCGAAGCCTTTCGCGATTCGGTTCCGTTCCCGCCCAACTACCCACAACCGAAATGAAAGCTCGTTGTTGTTGAAACATCGCCATATCACTCATTGATCCCTTGGAAGGTGTTTTGGCTTAGGGTCTGTCAGGGGAATGAGCTTAAAGTCAATACGTTTGGCTTTCGTACGCACCCATGTCGCAGCCAGTGGCTTCCCCTCCCCCGGGACGCGGCTGGCCGCGCTGGTCGGTCGTCAGAAGGTTGCCAGAGAAGTCACGGCAGCCGGCGGGATTGCCGGCGTCAAGCGCCAGGCTGCCTTTCTGTAGCGCCATGGTTTGCGTGGCACCCCCGTTGCTGCGCAGTGCGCCGAGCTTGGGATTTTTCCCATTAAGATCCCCTGGACCGCTGAAATTGCATGTACTGTCGCTGCTCATGGTGTAGCCGTCGGACGTGATGGTGCCGGCGCAGTTCCCGCCGTTCCCGCTGTTCGCGACAATACTGTTTTGGATAAGAACCGAGCTTCCTGCGTTGCTGAGAGCGCCTCCCCCGCCGATATTCTCCGGGTTGGTTCCAAAAGTCGAATTGCTGATCTGGACGGTCCCTCCAATGCTGTAGATCGCTCCGCCGCTCGTGGTGGCGCTGTTCTGGCTGAAGGTACTGTTAGTAACAGAGAGGGTCCCCGCATAGTGATAAATCGCGCCGCCGTAGCCCCCGTTGTTCCCCAGCGACGAATTGGTGCTGAACGTGGTGCTGGCGATTGTCAATGTTCCGCCGTTGCAGATGGCGCCGCCCGAGGTAGTATTGTTGTTCGCGTAGTTGTTGGAGAAGGTCGAGGCCGTGATTGTCATCGTGCTGCGGTTGTCGATGGCGCCGCAGCTCGCGCTGTGTCCGAAGAAATAGGGGCTGTTCCCACTGAAGGTGGTATTGCTGATGGTCGCCGTCCCGGTGTTCAGGATGGCACCGCCAGAGAGCGCCGTGTTCGTATAGAAATTGCTCTTGTTGACGGTAAGCGTACCGGAATTGTCGACACCTCCGCCGCCCGTATAGCCGACACCGTTTTTGATGGTGAGATTCAATAGCGTAAGACTGATGCCGGTGCCGACCGTGAAGACATTGGCGCTGTTTGTGCCGTCGATGATGGTGGTCGCCGCCTTGGCGCCGTTCAGCGTCAGGTTAAACGGGATGCTTAGGTTTTCCTGGTAGGTGGCTGCGGCAATCTGAATGGTGTCGCCGGACGCCGCAAGCGAGATCGCATGTCCGACGGTGGCGCAGGCCGTGGCTTTCGTCTTGCAGTTATTGCCGTCGTCGCCGCTGACCCCATTGACATACCATGTGCCAGCGAGCGCTGGAGAACACAGCATGATCAGAGCGGCGAGAACCGGGACAACGCTGCCTTTCAGCATGGTGGCTCCTCCCAGCAAAAATCTGCTTGCGACAAGGCCAACGATCTTAACCGATATTCCCCAGATTCGCAACGAAACACGCGCGATTTTCACCTTACTCTGGCCCAATTTTCTGCTGAGCTAGCACCGTTCCCGCAAATGGGGAGGATCAGGAAAGAGGCAAGCGGTATGCAAAGCGAGCGACCACGGGAATTGAAAAATGGTTGATGTAATATCGTCATATCGCTCATTGACCCCGGCTGGGCCACTTCTCAATGAGTGAAATGGCCTGTTAACAACAGTCTTCGATGTCGGCGTATAATCCACGGCCATCCAGAGGTTGTCAGGGCTGACGTTGAACTGTTGGCTCATGACTCAAACCAAGAAATCCCAACCTGTTCAAAAGGAGGCCACCATGACCGAAATTAGTACAACAAGAAAGGGCAGCAAACAGGCAGACGACAAGAATACAATTCGTCCGTTTCCTCATATGAATGTTGCAGAGGCGGACTTAACCGAATTGCGCAGGCGCATCAACGCAACGAAGTGGCCTGAGCGGGAGACGGTCACGGATGCATCGCAAGGCGTGCAGCTGGCGACCATTCAGGCACTCGCGCGCTATTGGGCGACAGACTACGACTGGCGCAAGGTTGAAGCAAGACTGAACGCCCTGCCGCAGTTCATCACCGAGATCGATGGGCTCGACATTCACTTCATCCACGTCCGTTCGAAACATGAAAATGCGTTGCCGCTGATCGTTACCCACGGATGGCCCGGCTCGATCATCGAACAGATGAAGATCATCGATCCGCTGACCAATCCTACGGCGCATGGCGGCAGCGCATCCGATGCGTTCCATCTGGTGATCCCGTCAATGCCGGGATACGGCTTTTCAGGGAAGCCGACCGCCACAGGCTGGGACCCCGCGCACATCGCGCGAGCATGGGTCGCGCTCATGAAGCGCCTTGGCTACACAAAATTTGTGGCGCAAGGCGGCGATTGGGGTGCGGTCATCACCGAACAAATGGGTGTGCAGGCGGCTCCGGAATTGCTCGGCATTCACACCAATATGCCTGGCGCGGTTCCGGCCGACATTGACAAGGCGGCATTCACCGGTGCGCCAATGCCCGACGGTCTCTCACCCGAAGAGAAACTCGCGTTCGAGCGGCTGACATTCGTCTACAGCAAAGGCATCGCCTACGGCTACCAGATGGGGTTGCGCCCGCAGACGTTGTACGGAATTGCGGACTCCCCCGTCGGCCTGGCCGCCTATTTTCTGGACCACGATGCGTGGAGCTACGCGCTGATCTCACGCGTCTTTTCCGGAGAAGCTGCCGGCCTCACCCGGGACGATGTCCTCGACAACATCACGAGGTTGACGAACACGGCGATTTCCGGAGCGCGCCTCTATTGGGAGTATTGGGGCAAAGGAGGGTACTTCAATGTGAAGGGCGTCTCCATCCCAGTGGCTGTAAGCGCCTTTCCGGACGAGATCGATCTGTGCCCGCGCAGTTGGGCGGAGCGCGCGTATCCCAAACTGATCCATTACAACAGGCTCGACAAAGGTGGACACTTTGCTGCATTTGAGCAGCCCCAACTTCTTTCAGAAGAGGTGCGCGCGGGCTTCCGATCGCTGCGGTCAAACTTGGCAAAGGCTGCGTAGTCGCAGCTTAGCGCAAATCCATAAACCTTGTGCGGA